>ERZ839741.3439-NODE-3439-length-12615-cov-3.890207_pt1 | contig 12615 bp, 10 predicted proteins | sample MGYA00519880_ERZ839741 | MGnify/ENA primary metagenome ERZ839741 (study PRJEB31850, sample SAMEA3708851) | human gut metagenome | biome: human gut; feature: human-associated habitat; material: faeces | place: China | collected 2014 ... | reverse complement strand
TTTACCTCTGCTTTGATACTGGCCACTTCACTTTCTCGGGGGAGGACGCCGTAAAGGCAGCCAAGGAATTCGGTCCTCGTATCGGTCACGTTCACCTCAAGGATATCCGTCCGGACATGATGGAAAAGGCATATGCCGAGGGCTTCAAGTTCCGCAAGGCGGTTCTGGAAGGCTGCTTCACCATTCCGGGTGACGGCTGCGTCGACTATCCGGGCGTATTCAAGGCTCTGCACGATGCACACTACGAGGGCTGGTTCATCGTAGAGGCCGAGCAGGACCCGGCAAAGGCAAATCCGCTCGAATACGCAAAAATGGCGCGCGAGTATATCAAGAAAACCGCAGGTATCTGATAAGGAGGATTACAAATGGAGAAGATTCGTTTCGGTATCGTTGGCATCGGTATGATGGGCAGAATGCACGCCACCAGCCTGCAGCGTAATCCTCACGCAGAGGTTGTAGCGGTTTGCGCCCGCACCGAGAGCAAGGTCAAGGCGTTTCAGGAGGAATTCGGCGTACCGTATGGCTACACCAATGTAGACGAGCTGGTAAACAATCCCGAGGTTGACGCAATCGTTGTTGCAACCGGCGCAGATGCTCACAAGGCACCGTGTCTGGCAGCCTGCAAGGCCAAGAAGCATATCTTCTGCGAGAAGCCGCTGGCTAAGACCCTTGAGGACTGTGAGGAGATCGAGAAGGCCGTAGCCGAGAACGGCAGCAAGTGCTTTACGGTCGGCTTCATGCGCCGCTTCGACCCGTCCTACGCAGAGGCGAAGGAGAAGATCCGCGCCGGCGCGATCGGCAAGCCGATCCTGTTCAAAGGCGTATCGCTCGACCCGTCCAGCGTGCTCGAGGCACATCTGGAAGGCGTCAAGAAGGGCATTTACGTTCCGTGGTTTATCGAGATGGGCAGCCACGACACCGACCTTGCACGTTGGTTCCTCGAGGGTGATCCGGTCGATTCCTTTGCAACCGGCGATGCTTATGTCTGCACCGGCCTGGCAGATTACAATGACTACGACAACGGTTTCTCGCTGACCAAGTTCGATAACAACACCACCGCTTACATTCAGGTCGGCCGCACCGCAACCTGCAGCCACGTTGAGAGCGAAATCGTCGGCACCAAGGGCACGTTGCGTGTCAACTCGGTACCGCGCAAGAACTACCTCTCGCAGTTCACTGAGAACGGCTTCGTAGAGGAGTGCCAGGAGAGCTTCCTTGCCCGCTGGGGCGAGGCGTTCCAGGCGGAGATCGACGACTTCGTTGACTGTGTACGCACCGGCCGCAAGCCGGAGACCACCGCACACGACGGCACGATGAGCCTCAAGTTCTGTCTGCAGCTGCATCAGGCATATCTGGACGGTAAGAAGAAGTAAATTACAACCGCTTTTTAGATAAAGGAAAAAAGGAGATTCACATCATGAGCAAGAAGGAACTCGCTATTGGCGTACTGGGCGCAGGCGGCAACATTGGCCACACCCATTCTCAGAACATTGCAACCTATGTAGACGGCGCTCGTTTGGCTGCTGTTTACGATCTGAACACCGAGCGTGCCGAGGAGGTCGCTAAGACCTACGGCGCAAAGGTAATGGCAAGCGCAGAGGAGCTGATCGCTTCTCCCGAAATCGACGCTGTTGTTATCGCATCCTGGGACGGCACCCACGCTGATCTGGCGGTAAAGTGCATCCAGGCCGGCAAGCCGGTATTCTGCGAGAAGCCGCTGGCTACCACCCTTGAGGACGCGAAGAAGGTCGTAGAGGCGGAGAAGGCTTCCGGCAAGCGTCTGCTGCAGATCGGCTTCATGCGTCGCTTTGACCCGGACTACATCAAGATGAAGAAAATCCTCGACTCCGGCGAGCTGGGCGCTCCGCTGATGGCACATTGCATCAGCCGTACCCGCAGCCATCCGAAGAACCACACCACCGAGCAGCACATCACCAACATCGCCATCCACGAGATCGACATCTGCCGCTGGCTGCTGGGCGAGAACCTGAACGAAGTCGCTGTCCGCTTCCCGCGCGCTACCTGCTTCGCAGAGGGCACCTGCCAGGACCCGCAGCTGGTACTTATGCAGTCCGACTCCGGCGTGCTGATCGACGTTGAGGTTTCCGGCAACAGCTACTACGGCTATGAGATCCTGTGCGAACTGGTCTGCGAGAAGGGCACCATCCGCCTGCCGGTAGCGGCAGAGCCGATCGTCCGTTCTTACCTGCAGTGTGGTCAGGCCATCCCGGAGGACTGGACCAACCGTTTCGTAGTTGCTTATCAGGAAGAGCTGCAGCACTGGGTAGATTACCTGCAGGGCAAGACCGACGTTCCGGGCCCGGGTGCTGAGGACGGCTACGAGGCCTGCAAGATCTCCGACGCACTGATCAAGGCACAGACCACCGGTCAGTGGGAAAAGGTAGAGGCATAATCCCCCGCGAATGGTATACAGCAGGGGCGGGAATAGGTGTGAAACCGCTCCTGTTGATATAAAGAAGGTCATATTACCCGGTAATATGATTCCAATAGACAACTTGTCTAACAGGAGGAAAGAAAGATGAAGAGAAGCAACCTTTTTAAGCGTTCCGCAGCGATGTTGCTGGCAGGACTGATGGCAGTTTCCATGAGTGCATGCGGCGGCAGCAGCGCATCCGGCAATGACTCCGGCGATTCCCAGGCAAGCAGCAGCGGCGACACCCATAAGCTGAGCGTAGTGCTCAAGACCACCTCTTCCGAATACTGGAGCTACGTTATCGCAGGCATCAAGCAGGCGGAAAAGGATCTCGGCAACGTAGAAGTTGACGTACGCGGTGCAAACAGCGATACCGACTTCGACGGTCAGCTGAACATGGTAGAGACCATTGTAAACGCAGATATGTGCGAGGCGATTGCAATCGCACCGCTGCAGGCAGACCAGATCGCAAATGCACTGACCGGCGTCAAGATCCCGGTTCTGGCGATCGACACCAATTTTGATCAGGCGGAAACCTTTATCGGCACGGCGCACGAGGACGCTGCTTACGAGGGCGGCAAGTATGTAGCCGAGAAGATCGGTAAGGGCGGCAAGGTTGTTATTCTGGCGAATATCCAGGGCGAGTCCACCTCTGAGGCTCGTGTAGCCGGTTACAGGAAGGCGCTCGAAGAGGGCGGCTGCGAGATCATCTCCACCCAGTACACCGACGGCGTAGGCGACAAGGCGGTTACCGTGACCGACGGCGTTCTCCAGTCCTTCCCGGACATCGACGCGATCGTATGCTGCGCCGATGACGTTGCGCTCGGCGCTTCCCGCGCTATCCGGCAGACAGGCCGCGACGGCGACGGCATCATCGTATGCGGCTTCGACGGCATCTCCTCCGGCGTACAGGCAGTTGTTGACGGCGAAATCTCCTGCACCGTTGCACAGGACCCGTACAACATGGGCTACCAGTGCGTTGAGAGCCTGCTCGACGTTGTAGAAGGCGAAAAGCTGGATGACTTCATCGATACCGGCTGTAAGGTCATTACTCCGGACAATGCACAGGAGTATCTGGACAAGCTGAAGAGCCTGGTATAAGCATTATTTTCTGATCCCTCACTCTCACTCTCGCGCTTGGGAAAACGCTCCAATGTTCTTCCCATTCTTCATGTCATTAAGACATACTCTCTAATATTTTTATTCTCTCTCTTTTAACTAACCCATAAGTTTTCTTCTCATATTGCTGGAAAAGCCGCTTATGCGGCTTTTCCTATACCCCGATTCGGTTTGGCGAAAGGATATTTGACCAATGTATCAGATTTTGAAAAAGCAAACGCTGAACGCAAACACCAAGCTGATGGTGATCGAGGCACCGCACGTTGCCCGCAAGGCAGAGCCGGGTCAGTTCATCATCCTGCGTGTCAGCGCAGAGGGCGAGCGCATTCCGCTCACCATCGCGGATTTTGACCGCGAAAACGGCACGATCACCATCATCTTCCAGGAGGTCGGCGCAACCACACAGGCGCTCGGCGCGCTGAACGAGGGCGACTGCCTGCACGACTTCGTCGGCCCTCTCGGCAAGGAGAGCGAGTTCGACGGCTTCAAAAAGGTTGCTGTCGTCGGCGGCGGTCTGGGCTGTGCGATCGCGTATCCGCAGGCCAAGAAGCTGCACGAAATGGGCGCTGAGGTTGACCTGATCGCCGGTTTCCGCAGCAAGGACATCATCATCCTCGAGGACGAGATGAAGAACGCCTGCACCAACCTGCACATCGTGACCGACGACGGCTCGAACGGCCGCAAAGCGCTGGTTACGCAGGTGCTCAAGGAGCTGATCGACGCGGGCAATCAGTACGATGCCGTCATCGCCATCGGCCCGATGATCATGATGAAGTTCGTCTGCGAGACCACCCGTCCCTACGGCATTAAGACCATCGTTTCCATGAACACCATCATGGTTGACGGTACCGGCATGTGCGGCGGCTGCCGTCTTACCGTTGGCGGCGAGACCAAGTTCGCCTGCGTTGACGGCCCGGATTTCGACGGCCACCTCGTTGATTTCGACAGCGCAATGCGCCGCGGCGCCATGTACAAGGCACAGGAAAAGGCTGCTGTCGCACGCCGCGAGGAGCACTGCAACCTGTTCAAGATGGAGGTCAAGTAATCATGCCGAATATGAATCCGAAAAAGTGCCCGATGCCCGAGCAGGCGCCGGACGTCCGCAATAAGAATTTTGAAGAGGTAACGCTCGGCTACACCGCTGAAATGGCGGTCGAGGAAGCGCAGCGCTGCCTGAACTGCAAGAACAAGCCCTGCATGACCGGCTGTCCGGTACAGGTTAAGATCCCGGAGTTCATCTCTCTGGTTGCAGAGGGTAAGTTCCTCGAAGCAGCTGCCAAGATTAAGGAAACCTCCGCACTGCCCGCTGTCTGCGGCCGTGTCTGCCCGCAGGAGAGCCAGTGCGAGTGTCACTGCGTGCGCGGCATCAAGGGCGAACCGGTAGCCATCGGCCGTCTAGAGCGCTTTGTAGCCGATTACGCGCGCGAAAACAGCACCGAGAAGCCTGTAAAACCTGCGTCCAACGGTCACAAGGTTGCCATCGTTGGTGCAGGCCCGGCCGGTCTGACCTGCGCCGGCGACCTCGCTCGCCTGGGCTACGAGGTTACCGTTTTCGAGGCGCTGCACACCGCAGGCGGCGTTCTGATGTACGGCATTCCGGAGTTCCGTCTCCCGAAGGCTATCGTGCAGAAGGAGATCGACACGCTGAAGGATCTGGGCGTAGAGTTCGTCCTGAACTTCGTTGTCGGCCGCTCCGAGACCATCGACGAGCTGTTCGGTGACGGTTTTGAAGCAATTTTCGTTGGTTCCGGCGCCGGTCTGCCGACCTTTATCGGCGTGCCGGGCGAGAACGCGAACGGCGTTTACTCCGCGAACGAGTATCTGACCCGCATCAACCTGATGAAGGCCTACAAGGAAAATTCCGACACGCCGATCTACCACGCGAAGAAGGTCGCAGTCGTCGGCGGCGGCAACGTAGCCATGGACGCGGCCCGCTGCGCAAAGCGCATGGGCGCAGACGAGGTTTACATTGTGTACCGCCGTTCCGAGAAGGAGCTTCCGGCTCGTCTCGAGGAGATCCACCACGCGAAGGAAGAGGGCGTTGTGTTCAAGTTCCTGACCGCACCGCTCGAGGTGCTGTCTGACGAGAATTTCAACGTCACCGGCCTCAAGTGCCAGCAGATGGAGCTGGGCGAGCCGGATGCCTCCGGCCGCCGCCGTCCGATCCCGGTCGAGAGCAGCGAGTTCGTCATCGACCTCGACTGCGTTATCGCGGCGATCGGCACCAGCCCGAACCCGCTCATCCGCCACACCACCCCTGGTCTGGAAACCAACCGCAAGGGCTGCATCGTGGCTGACGATGAGCACGGCATCACCTCCAAGGACGGTGTTTTTGCCGGCGGCGACGCCGTTACCGGCGCGGCTACCGTCATCCTCGCCATGGGCGCAGGCAAGAGAGCCGCTGCCGCGATGGACGAGTACATCAAGAATAAGAACAAGTAATTTTTGCTTGATATGAGGAAAGAAAAACCAGGTTGCATATTGAATCGCAACCTGGTTTTTGTGGTGTGTCCAATTTGGGCAGCGGCCAAGAAGCCGGCTACCGGCCAAAAACTGACGGAAAACTCCAAAACCGATGAACAGAAATCATATAGCAGGCCGTATCGGGACGGACGAGTGTGCCGCTCTATACAAAGTCCAGTGCTACTCGACCTGCTTGCGGATAAAAACTAACAACTTGTGAATGGTTTTTTGAAAGGTTCACCGTATCCTATAGGTACGGTGAACCTTTTATTTTGTGTAGGCGAGAGGAGGCACGCATTTGGACTGTGCTCGTCAATAGAAAAGTCTTGCAAAAGAGTGTCAAAAAAGGTGAGCACCTTCAACACCTAATATAATTGTTCGACTTGTGTAGGTCGAGCCCCAACGCTCACTTTTTGGAGCCCTAAAGCCATTTTTCAAAAAAATACAATTTTCCAGAAATGACATGATATACAATAAATGGCAGATGAACGTTTGCGTTGAACCGCTGTCTATAGTTTCAAACTATGGACAATGACGAGTTTCTCGTATTTTACAAATGGGTCGGCAGCCTCTATACTAATATCATAAAATAAACGAGCCACTGCTCATTGTATAGATCAGAAAGGACACCCCCTATGAAAAATCCCGCTCCTTATCGTTACGATATTGTCGGCAGCTTCCTGCGCACGAAGGCCATCCATGAAGCCCGCAGCAGGTTTGAAGCCGGCGAAATTTCCGCTGAAGAACTGGCCAGGGTCGAAGATGCCGAGATCACCGGTCTGGTAAAGAAGGAAGAGAATGTCGGTCTGCACGCTGTCACCGACGGCGAGTATCGCCGTTCCTTCTGGCACATGGACTTCCTCTGGGGTCTGACAGGTACGCAGAAGGTCAAGTCTGAGCACTTCTCCGTCGCATTCAAGGGCTTCCAGCCGAAGGCTGAGACCGTAAAGATCGTGGACAGGCTGGACTTCCCGGACGATCATCCGTTCCTCAGGCACTTTGCGTTCCTGCAGAGCGTGGCCTCCGACCTCGTACAGCCCAAGCAGTGCATTCCGTCTCCGTCCATGCTGCATTTGATCTGCTGTGTTCGTTCGACCGACTACCAGCCGATCGAGCGCTACAAGGACGAGCAGGTCCTGCTGGACGATCTGGCAGCGACTTACCAGAAGGCGGTAAAGGCGTTCTACGCTGCCGGCTGCCGTTATTTACAGCTCGATGATACCTCCTGGGGTGAATTCTGTTCGGCTGAGAAGCGCAAGGCATATGCAGAGCGCGGCATCGACGTAGATGAGGTCGGCCGCAAGTACGTTTATGTGCTCAACAAGATCCTCGAAGCAAAGCCGGAGGACATGGTTATCACCATGCACATCTGCCGCGGCAACTTCCGCTCGACCTGGTCGTCCACCGGCGGCTATGAGCCGGTAGCGGAAATCCTGTTCGGCCACTGCAACGTGGACGGCTTCTTCCTCGAGTACGACAGCGACCGTGCCGGCGGTTTCGAGCCGCTGCGCTACATCGGTAAGCAGAAGGTCGTTCTGGGTCTGGTAACCTCCAAGGATGCCAAGTTGGAAAACAAGGAAGACGTTATCGCGCGTATCCGCGAGGCTTCCAAATATGTGCCGCTCGAGCAGCTGGCGCTCAGCCCGCAGTGCGGCTTCGCTTCCACCGAGGAAGGCAATCTTGTGACCGATGAGGACCAGTGGAGCAAGCTGACGCTCGTCAGGGAGATTGCAGAAGAAGTCTGGGCCGATTAAACAGCAGGACAGTCTAAAAAGCAGGGAACACGGAAACCGGCAGGTCTCACCGCCGGTGTTTGGATAAGAAAAACATTTGCGCAGATAAAATCCCACTTGACGCCAGGTACGGTATCAAGTGGGATTGTCTGTTTTCTGTTTCCGGTCGATCTGACAGGAATGACCGTGGATGGGTTCTGATAACATCAGATTGCATGCAAAACACCGCGCTCAGCGTGCCGAAAATGTATGGGTCTAAATTCACATCTTCGGGCGCCATCGCAGCCCCCATATTATTGGCATCCTTGACGCCGAGCTCGATCATCTTTCCGAACAGCACGTGGGTCATGCGGACGGAGGAGCCGCCTTCAGCGCCGAGCACGGCCGCGCCGGCTGCTGTCGCAGTCCATTGCGCAGTTGGGGTACGCTGACCGCCGTAGGCGAGGGGAAAGCGGTACTGCCGCTCTGCCGAGCAGAAATGCGAGGAGGCAGAGACGGCAAGGCGTGCGGCGGCGCCTGCCTCGACGAGCACGCCGCCGAGCGCAAGTCCCTGTGCCATGGTCGAGCACGCGCCGTACTGACCGAGGTAGGGCACATCCGAGTGCATAGAGGCGAGAAACGAGCCGATGCACTGGTTGAGAAGATCCCCGGCAAGGATCAGGTCGAGGTCGCAGTGTCGCAGACTGCCCTTGCGCAGTGCGAGGTCGATGGCGGTGCGCTGAAGCTCGCTTTCCGCAAGCTCCCACGACTTCTGTCCCATGCGGTCGTTCCGTGTTACGAAGTCAAAACGGCTGCCGAGCGGGCCTTCGCCCTCTTTTTTGCCGACCGCGGCAGCATGCGACAGCAGATACGGGCGCTTTTCGAGCGTAAGCGTGCGTTTTCCGGCGTGTGTGATCATCCGGCGCCGCCTCCCTTCAGCACGAGCAGCACAAGGCCGTAGAGAACGCTCGCGGTGATGCCGTAAACGAGAACCGGCCCGGCGATGACGAACAGCTTTGCGCCGAGGCCGAGGATAAGGCCCTCGCTTTTGTACTCGATGGCAGGCGAGACGATGGCGTTCGCGAAGCCGGTGATGGGGACGATCGTGCCGGCGCCGGCGTGCTTTGCGAGCTTGTCGTACAGATGCAGACAGGTCAGCAGCGCACCGAGGAACACCATGGTGATGGCGGTCGCGGCGGCGGTGCCGTCGGTATCCAGACCGCGCGACAGCCAGAACATGCGCACGCCCTCGCCGGCCGTGCAGATCGCGCCGCCGAACACAAACGCCAGCAGGCAGTCGCGCGCGAGCGGAGACGGCGGACTTTTCCGCGCCAGCAGCGCCGCATATTTTCGTTTATCCGGTTGCATAACTTTCCCTCCCAGAGGTTTTTGAATGTATTTTTTGCAGGGAAAGCTAAATTATGCAATATACATCGCAGACAGCTCGTTTAAGACAGTCGCGCGTCAGCACGCGTTAAAACATTTGCGGAGCAAATAAAAAAACCGGGGACATGTGCCTCGGTTTTTTTACACTAAGAGGGAGAAAGTTTCCGTATGGGAACTTTCGGACGACTCGTGTTCTGCGAAGTCAGAACACATCTTGTCGGAAAAACGCAGTTTTTCGACAGGAAGAATTAAATGCTGAATACGCCAAAGATCTTGCTCGCAAGCTCGGAAGCAAGAATAGCGACCAGCAGGACCGGCGCGATCCAGCGGATCATGACGCGGTGCAGCTTTTCACGGCGGAACGAGCCTGCGCCCGACTTGACCTCGTCCGCGACGACCTTGGTGCCGACGACATGGCCGATCAGCACACAGGTCAGCACGGCAACGATGGGCATGAGCACCGAGTTCGAGATAAAGTCGAAGAAATCAAGGAACTGCATGCCGATGATCGTGACGCTCTCCCACGGGCCGTAGCCGAGGCAGGACAGCATGCCGACGACCAGACAGACCGCGATGATGATGAGCGTTGCCGGAATGCGCTTGAGCTTGAACTTGTCCATGATGACCGACGCGAGCGTCTCCATCAGCGCGATGGAGGAGGTCAGCGCCGCGAACAGGACGAGCAGGAAGAACACCGCGCCGATGACCGTGCCGAACTTCATCGAATCGAATACCATCGGCAGCGAGATGAACATCAGGCTCGGGCCGCTGTTGACCTGAGACGGGTCGCCACCGTTGAACGCGATGACCGACGGAATAATCATCAGACCGGCGAAGAATGCGAACAGCGTGTCGAAGATCTCGATCTGCGTGACCGAATGCTCGAGCAGGTTCTCCTTCGGCATATACGAGCCGTAGGTGATCGTGATGCCCATCGCGAGCGACATAGAGTAGAACATCTGGCCGCACGCGCCGAGCACGGTAGAGGCCGAGAACTGCGAGAAATCCGGCATCAGATAGTACTTGAGGCCTGCCAGAGCGCCCGGGATGGTCAGCGAATAGAGCGCGATGACGACGATCAGAACGGCGAGCACCGGCATCATGAGGCGGCTTGCGTTCTCAATGCCCTTCTGCACGCCAAAGATGACGACAAGACCGGTGATGAGTACAAAAAGCACGAACCACGGGGTCGGGCCGCTGAAGTTCAGCATGGTCGCCGGGAGCGAACCGGCGTCGAAGCCGATGAAGCGGCTGAAAAAGCCGCCGTTGTCCGCTGCCTCGAGCGCACCGCCCGAAATAAACGTCCACAGGTACTTCATGACCCAGCCGCCGATGACACAGTAATACGGGGTGATGATGAGCGGGACAAAGGCTGCGATCCAGCCGAGAAAGCTAAAGCGCTTGTCGAGTGCGCCGTAGGCGCCGATGCACGACAGCTTGGTCTTGCGGCCGATCGCAAACTCGGTGATCATCAGCGAAAAGCCGAAGGTCACGACCAAAATCAGATACACGAGCAGAAAGATACCGCCGCCGTAACGCGCCGCCAGATACGGGAAGCGCCAGAGATTGCCCAGACCGACAGCCGATCCCGCCGCCGCCAGAACAAAGCCGACGCGGCTAGAGAAACTGCTTCTCTCTTGTTTTTCCATAGTTTGTTATCCTCTCCTGATATACTTCTCTTTTTAGCCGGATTTCCGGCCTGTGCACGACAGGAGATGCTCCCGCCGCGGAAATCACACCGTCTGCACGGTGCAACAGAAAAGCGGCGCATATCCGAATCTCGTGCGTCGCCATAAAAATTATTTTTATTATATCACATTATTCTGCAAAAACCAACACCTGAAATAAAAAAAGACAGGAAAACCCCGAAAGTCCATAGAAAAATACAGCGCGCGTTGCAGACAGGGGCGCTTTGTGCTATAATCACAGCATTGAAAACGATTTGTCTGTTATAAGGAGTGTGCATGGATATGAAAACTTACCGTTTCGGCGTTCTCGGAGCAGGCAGCATGGGCAAGACCATCGCCGCCGGCGCGGTACGGGCCGGTCTGTTCCGCCCGGACGAGGTGCTGCTGTTCAACCGCAGCGAGGAAAAGCGTGCGGCGAACGCGGCCGAAGGCTACGCCGTGACCGGCGACTTCACCGAGGTCTACACCGCGTGCGATACCGTGCTGCTGTCGGTCAAGCCGCAGAACTTTGCTGAGGTGCTGCCGCAGCTCGCTGCGTGCACGTGCAGCAAGCCGCTCGTGCTGTCGATCGCCGCAGGCATTTCGTTTGCGAAGATCGAGGCGGCGCTCGGCGCGGACACCCCGATCATCCGCGCGATGCCGAATACGCCGCTCATGCTCGGCGTCGGTGCGACTCAGCTCGTGAAGAATGCCGCCGCGAACGAGGGGCAGCTTGCCGCCGTGCGCAGTCTGTTCGACAAGATGGGCGTGACGACGGTATTTGATAAGGAAGACATGATAAATGAGGCGATCCCGTATGCCGGCTCGGCCCCGGCCTACATCTATGCATATGCCGACGCCATGGTGCAGAGCGCGAAAAAGCACGGCATCGACGAGCAGGACGCGCTCCAGATGTTCTGCCAGACCATGATCGGCGCGGCGAAGATGCTCATGCAGGGCGAAAAGACCCCGGCGGAGCTGATCCGCGCAGTCTGCTCGCCCGGCGGCACGACGCTCGCCGGCATGCAGGTGCTCGAGGAGCGCGACCTGTACGGCATGGTCGCGGAGGCCTGCGATAAGTGCACCGCGCGCGCCTACGAGCTCGGCAAATAAAATTTTTCGTTTTTTCGAAAAAAACAGGTTGACAAACGCCTTTTTATCGGTTATACTAAATGAGCTTGGTCAAAGACAGCTGGCAGCCGCAAGGTTTTAAATGGCGTTTTCGCCGCCCGCCGAGGTCAACATGGAAATGTATATTGCATCGTTACGATGTTTTCTGTGTACCCTCCTGTGTCTTTGCGCCGGGAGGGTACTTTTATTTCATAGGAGGTGAAAATGATGCCGAATGCAAAGGTTCTGGAAGAGAAGAAGGCCGTAGTTGCGTCCCTGGTTGAGAAGATCAAGAATTCTCCCGCTGGCGTACTGGTCGATTACAAGGGCATCAACGTTGAGGATGATACCAAGCTCCGCAAGCAGCTTCGTGAAGCTGGCGTTGAGTATGCTGTCATCAAGAACACCATGATTCGCTTTGCAGCTAAGGAACTGGGTTTTGACGAGCTGGATGCGTGCCTGCACGGTACCACCGCTCTGGCAATCTCCACCACCGACGACGTTGTCGCTCCGGCGAAGATCCTGGCTGACTTTGCTAAGACCCACGAGAACTTCACCCTGAAGGCTGGTTACCTGGAAGGTAAGGTAATCGGTGAGGACGAGGTCAAGAAGCTTGCAGCTATGCCGAGCAAGGAAGTCCTTATCGCTCAGGTTCTGTACAGCTTCAACTTCCCCATTATGCAGCTTGCTATTGCTTGCGACGCCATCGTTAAGAAGGCTGAGG
>ERZ839741.3432-NODE-3432-length-12644-cov-2.886727_pt1 | contig 12644 bp, 7 predicted proteins | sample MGYA00519880_ERZ839741 | MGnify/ENA primary metagenome ERZ839741 (study PRJEB31850, sample SAMEA3708851) | human gut metagenome | biome: human gut; feature: human-associated habitat; material: faeces | place: China | collected 2014 ... | reverse complement strand
CGCCTTGCTCTATCACGATGATTATCCGAAACAGGCGAACTTATACAAACAGGCTATCGGCCGGAAAAACAGACTGACGTCTTTCTTAAGAAACAATAATTATGAAAGGTTGAGCAAACGTCCCAATGTAATGGTCTACACGGGAGAAGGTTCTTTCGTTTCGGCTAATATCATCAAGGTGGCGCTGCCGGAAGGGGATATCGAACTGCAAGGGAAAGAAATCTTCATCAATACGGGTTCCACACCGATTATTCCGGCAATAGACGGGATTAAGGAGAGTCAGAAAGTATATACCAGCACTACTCTTTTGGACTTGAACGTGCTGCCTCAACACCTGATTATCGTGGGCGGAGGATATATCGGACTGGAATTTGCTTCGATGTATGCCGAGTTCGGGAGCAAAGTTACCCTTCTCGAAGGAGGCAACCGGTTCATGCCCCGCAACGACCAGGATATAGCGAACAGCGTGAAAGAGGTGTTGGAAAAGAAAGGGATAGAGATTCATCTGAATGCCCGTGCACAGTCTATCCATGATACGAATGACGGTGTGACGCTGACTTATTCGGACGTATCCGACGGCACTCCTTATTTTGTAGACGGTGACGCTATCCTTATCGCAACCGGGCGAAAGCCTATGATTGAAGGGTTGAACCTGCAAGCAACAGGTATAGGGGTGGATGCTCACGGGGCTATCGTGGTGAATGACCAGTTACGCACAACCGTCCCTCACGTTTGGGCAATGGGTGATGTGAAAGGCGGACCGCAGTTTACCTATCTCTCATTAGATGATTTCCGGATCATCCGCGACCAGCTTTTCGGAGACAAGAAACGGGACATCGGAGATCGTGACCCTGTTCCTTATGCCGTATTTATCGACCCGCCGTTGGCTCATATCGGACTTACCGAAGAAGAAGCACTGAAAAGAGGATATTCTTTTAAGGTTTCCCGTTTGCCGGCTACTTCTGTGGTACGTTCGCGCACGTTGAAACAGACAGACGGCATGCTGAAAGCAATTGTAAACGACCATAGCGGAAAGATCATGGGGTGTACACTGTTTTGCGCCGAAGCCCCGGAAATAATCAATATCGTTGCCATGGCGATGAAAACAGGACAACATTATACATTCCTGCGGGATTTCATCTTTACGCATCCTAGTATGAGTGAAGGCTTGAATGAATTGTTCGATATATAAGAAATAGAATGGTAAAGAAATAAAGGAAGATATAGACTATAAACCAGTTGATTAGCAATAAACTTCCTCTTGCCTACTCATAAACTTATCCCGGACGAATACTAAACTTGTCAGACCCTAACAATAAACTATAAACGAAGCTTTTGTTTTTATAAATGCAACCTGCGTTTTTATAAATGAAAGCTTCATTTTTATAAATACAAGTTGCGTTTATAGATTACCACCAATAGAAAGAAACTTTAGTCCCTAATGCTCAGAACTTTGTCGTTAACTCAAAAAAACTTCTCCATTCACGTTCCGGACTACCGAAACAGAGCCTCTAAACAGGGCAGACAAAGGTTCTGATTCAGCAGAACAGAAGGTCTGAATTGAGTAAATGGAGCCTCTGAAATAACTTTTCTACTGAAATAGAATAGGATTCTTCCCCAAAAGTGCTATCTTTGCGCCCAAGTTAAACTATATACTTACCGCAATGAGAATTTCTAAGTAAGACAACACTTCTAGTAAACATCACTTTTCATCCATGCTTTTTCTTTATCGTTAAGCATCACGAAATTCGTGTTGTTTAGCCAGTATTGTGTTTGTCGTTCCCTTGTCCCGTGATTATCCTCACCCAGTTTTCAACCTCAAACCCAATAGACCATCATGCCTATTAGTATTCAACAAATCAGCTATATCCATCCGGATAAAGAAGTATTATTCAGTGACCTTAACTTTGCCATCAGTAAAGGGCAGAAGTTAGGATTAGTCGGCAACAACGGCTGTGGCAAATCTACCCTGCTGCAAATTATTGCCGGACAATTAGCACCCTCTTCCGGCGTCATCGTCCGACCGGACGACCTCTATTATATTCCCCAACATTTCGGGCAATATGATTCGTTGACCATCGCGCAAGCCTTACAGATAGACCACAAGCAGAAAGCACTACATGCTATCCTTGCGGGAGATGCCTCAATAGAAAATTTCAGCATATTGAACGACGACTGGAATATAGAAGAACGTTCCGTCGCCGCCCTCGATTCGTGGGGATTGGGACAATTCCCACTATCCTACCCGATGAATCTGCTCAGCGGAGGAGAAAAGACACGTGTATTCCTCGCAGGTATGGACATTCATAATCCGTCTGTCATACTGATGGATGAACCGACCAATCATCTCGATTCGTCAGGCAGACAACGTCTGTATGACTGGGTGGAAAAATGGCGTTCCACGCTGTTGGTAGTAAGCCATGACCGTACACTGCTGAATCTTCTTCCCGAAATATGTGAACTGGAAAAGCATCAGATCAGCTATTACGGTGGAAACTATGAATTTTACAAAGAACAAAAAACACTGATGCAAGAAGCCCTGCAACAACGCATCGAAGAAAAAGAAAAAGCGCTCCGCACCGCCCGCAAGGTAGCCCGCGAAACAGCTGAACGGAGGGATAAACAGAATGTACGTGGTGAAAAAAGAAACCTGAAAAAAGGTGTTCCGCGTATTGTACTGAACGGTTTGCAAAGCAAATCGGAAAAGAGCACTGCCAAACTAACCGGTGCCCATCAGGAGAAAGCCGAGAAGTTAACTGACGAGCGTAACCAACTCCGAAGTTCACTCTCGCCGACAGCTGCACTAAAGACTGACTTTAACAATTCCGGACTTCATACCGGTAAAATACTGGTTACGGCAGAGGAGATTAACTTCGGTTATCATCCCGATCAGCCACAACTTTGGCAAGCTCCTCTCAGCTTCCAGCTGAAAAGCGGGGACCGCCTTCGTATAGAAGGAGGCAACGGCAGCGGAAAAACAACTCTGCTGAAAATCATAACCGGACAACTTCAACCACTGAAAGGCACGCTCATACAGGCAAATTTCACCTATGTATATCTGAATCAGGAATATTCGATCATCAATGATCGAAACAGTATTTTGGAACAAGCCTATGCCTTCAATGGCCGCAACCTGCCGGAGCACGAAATAAAGATTATTCTGAACCGATATTTATTTCCGGCTTCCGAATGGGATAAATCTTGCCGGAAGCTAAGCGGCGGAGAGAAAATGAGACTTGCCTTTTGTTGCCTGATGATCAGTAATAATATGCCCGATATGTTTATACTGGACGAACCGACCAATAACCTGGATATACAAAGCATCGAAATTATTACTGCTACCATCAAAAACTATGCAGGTACTGTGATAGCCATCTCACACGATAATTATTTCATTCAGGAGATTGGAGTGGAACAAAGTATATTTTTAAGTTAATCTATTCATATTTTATCCGGTAAACCCTACATATATCGATACAGTTTTTATAACTTCGCAGCGCGAAGAAAATAGAAAAATATAAAATGAATCAAACAGCTGAATCCCTGTGGTTTGTCTTTTACAAAGACGAACTACTACTTGAAAAGGAGGGGAACGGTACATTTGCCATTCCCTGCGGAGAAATTCCTCCTATCCTGATCAAAGACAAGACTACAGTACACAATATCACCACACTGGAAGGAAGAAACTGCAAAGCTTATTCCGTATCCCAACCTATTGAAGAGACAGAGCAATATGCAATGATAGGGCTTCGCGCTTCTTACGAATACCTTCCGCTGGGACATTATCAGGCAGCAGGCAAAGCCCACGAAATACTGCATTGGGACAGAAACAGTCTGTTCTGCTCGGCTTGCGGCACTCCGATGGAACAAAAGGAATCTATCATGAAACGCTGTCCGAACTGTGGCCGTGAAGTGTATCCGGCTATCTCGACAGCCATCCTTGTTTTAGTGCGCAAAGGCGACTCCATACTTCTCGTTCATGCCCGCAACTTTAAAGGCAGATTCAACAGCCTTGTAGCCGGATTCCTCGAAACAGGCGAAACACTGGAAGAATGTGTAGCCCGCGAAGTGAAAGAGGAAACCGGACTGGACGTGAAGAATATCACTTATTTCGGCAACCAGCCCTGGCCCTACCCCAGCGGATTAATGGTAGGATTCATTGCCGATTATGCCGGAGGAGAAATCAAATTGCAAGAAGAGGAATTAAGCTCCGGTGATTTCTATACAAGAGATAATTTGCCGGAACTTCCACGAAAGTTGAGCCTGGCACGGAAAATGATCGACTGGTGGCTGGAATGCTCCCATAAATAAACAGACATGGAGAACATCATCAAAGGAATCCGCCGATATTATCCGGTATCTGACAGCTCACTGGAAATGCTTTTCAGCCACATGAAAAAGCTGGAATTGCCAAAGAAACACTTACTGATACACGGCGGAGTATCAGATCGTCACGTCTACTTTATTGAGAAAGGATTTTGCCGCTCCTATTGCCTGCGTGACGGTGAAGAAATCACGATCTGGTTCTCACGCGAAGGCGATATCACTTTTGCGATGAAAGACTTATACCACAACCAACCGGGATACGAATATGTAGAATTACTGGAAGATTGTAAACTATATGCCATACGCATTGATGAATTAAATCAGATTTATGAAACAAATATCGAGATTGCCAACTGGGGACGCGTTATCCATCAGGAATGTCTGCTCTACATGGACATACACCACATAAACCGACTATATCTACCGGCCAAAGAACGCTACGAACAACTTCTACGCGAACAGCCGGATGTAATTCACCGTGCCCAACTGGGATATATAGCTTCCTTTCTTGGGATGACTCCACAACATTTAAGCCGCCTGCGCTCCGAATCCTGAGTTCTTTTTAATCTATGTGAATTTTTATATCACAGAAAAACTGTACTTTTACAGCCGAATACAAAAAAGAAACAGATAAACGTCGTGATCAACACATTAACATCTTTACGAATATTCTTTGCCTTGATGGTATTCGGAGCACATTGCTATGTTCTGGATACAAGTTTCGATGCCCACTTCTTTAAAGAAGGATTTGTTGGAGTCAGTTTCTTTTTTGTCCTCAGCGGGTTTATTATTGCCTACAATTATCAGGAAAAACTGCTGACAAAAACGACTACTAAACGCACGTTCTGGGTAGCACGCATTGCCCGCATTTATCCCCTGCATCTACTTACACTATTAATAGCCGCATGTATAGGAGGATATGTTCAATATAGCGATACGACGGACTGGATCAAACACTTTGTCGCCTCTACCTTTCTGTTACAACCCTTCTTCCCCTCTGCCGATTATTTCTTCTCTTTCAACAGTCCTTCATGGAGTTTGGGGTGCGAACAGTTATTTTATTTCTGCTTTCCTTTCGTGATTCCTTTCTTAAACAGCAGGCGAAAACTATTGGTTATACTCTCAATCTGTCTTCCGGTCATGCTGGCAGGTATGTATCTGACTGCCGACGAACAAATCAAGGCATATTGGTATGTCAATCCCATCACCCGCCTGCCGGACTTTTTTGTGGGAGTATTACTTTATCAGATCTATCAGGCATTACATAATAAAAAGATTTCTTATTCCACGGGAACATTGTCAGAAGTAGCATCCGTCGCTTTATTTCTTCTTTTTTATCTTTGTGCCGCAGATATACCTAAAGTATACCGTTATTCTTGCTATTACTGGTTACCTGTTTCTCTGATGATACTGATCTTTGCCTTTCAGAAGGGAGGTATATCCCGGCTATTATCCAATCGGTTTCTGATAATAGGTGGAGAAATCAGCTATAGTTTCTACCTGATACATTTGTTTATTATACTCACATATACGAAAATGGCAGCGCTCTATCAATGGCAGGTGTCGTGGATGATCAGTGTTCCCCTTATTTTCGGTATCACCATTACACTTAGTTTACTTTCTTACTATTATTTCGAAAAGCCCGCCAATAAATGGGTAAAACGAATACTAACTAAAAAACAATCATAAATCAGCCCCATGGAATTATTAAAAAAGACACCACGAATTGAAGTAGTAGATGCCCTCAGAGGATTTGCAGTTATGGCCATCCTCTTGGTACACAATCTGGAACATTTCATTTTCCCTGTTTATCCGGAGAGTTCTCCCGAATGGCTTAGCGTTTTAGATGCCGGAGTGTTTAATGCAATATTCTCATTGTTTGCCGGAAAATCTTATGCCATATTCGCCTTGCTTTTCGGATTTACTTTCTATATCCAATCGCATAATCAGCAGTTGAAAGGAAAAGATTTCGGCTACCGTTTTTTATGGAGACTGGTTTTACTTGCCGGTTTTGCCACTCTTAACGCGGCTTTCTTTCCGGCTGGAGATGTTTTGCTTCTGTTTGTTGTTGTCGGTATCATACTATTTATTGTACGCAAATGGAGCGATAAGGCTATTTTAATCACCGCTATCTTATTCTCATTACAGCCTATTGAATGGTTCCATTATATAATGAGTCTGTTCAATCCTGCCTATACCCTGCCCGATCTGAATGTCGGAGCCATGTATAGCGAAGTGGCAGATTACACCAAAAACGGAACTTTTTGGGAATTCCTCATTGGCAATGTCACATTAGGACAGAAAGCGAGCTTGTTCTGGGCCATTGGTGCCGGACGTTTCTTACAAACTGCCGGACTTTTCCTGTTCGGTCTGTACATCGGACGCAAAGAACTGTTCGTCACTTCAGAGTCTCATCTGAAATTCTGGACCAAAGCACTGATCATTGCAGCTATCAGTTTCGCTCCGCTTTACTCTTTGAAAGAGCAGATCATGCAAAGTGACAGCAGCCTGATTCAACAGACCGTAGGGACAGCTTTCGATATGTGGCAGAAATTCGCATTCACCATTGTACTGATTGCCTCCTTCATCTTACTTTATCAGAAGGCTAAGTTCCAGAAAACCGTTTCCAACCTGCGCTTTTACGGAAAAATGAGTCTGACTAACTACATCACACAATCTATTATGGGAGCTATCATCTACTTCCCATTCGGATTTTATCTGGCTCCCTATTGCGGATATACGCTCAGTCTGATTATCGGAATCATTCTTTTCCTATTACAGGTACAGTTCTGTAAATGGTGGCTGTCGAAGCACAAACAAGGACCATTGGAAACCATCTGGCACAAATGGACTTGGTTGGGAGCTAAGAAATAATGAAGAAAGCAGGCCACGAAGTACACACAAACTACAAACGAACAACTTATGAAAATGAAACGTTACGTATCACTCTAAAGCATCAACAAAACCGTGTATCCCCGTAGCCTGCATGTTTAAATTGAGATGATTTAGATAGAACAAGATTTCCATAAGAAGGATTAGCAAGGGAACTTAAAGAATGCAAAGGAAATGAAAGACCGATGAAAAGGCGGTTACATAAAAGAAACGCCTCCATAATCTTCGAGACTATGGAGGCGTTATTTATTGTTTCTCTATTCTGAAATATCAGAAGAAGAACGGAATCAAATACCTAATGACTTCTTTACTGCTTCAATCTTTTCCATTGCAGCAGCATCAGCAGAAGCGAAACAGTTGCGACAACCCATTTCTCCTTGTACTTCCATATAGAATTTGATCTTCGGTTCTGTTCCCGACGGGCGAACTGAAACTTTGCTTCCGTCTTCAGTGAAGTACTGGAGCACATTAGATGTTTCCGGCATATCAAGGTCAGTCACCTTGCCTTCTGCATCTGTCTGTTTCAGCGTCTTATAGTCTTTGCTCAGGATCACCTTGGAGCCACCCAGTTCTTTCGGAGAATTAGCACGGAAGTTTTCCATCATAGCTTTGATTTCTTCAGCACCGCTCTTGCCCGGTTTCACTACGTTCACTGTGAATTCTTTGGAGAATCCATATTCTACATAGATATCCAGCAACAACTGGTACAATGACTTACCGTTATCTTTCGTACTGTCATGGTACGAGCAGAAAGCGGTCTGCATTTTACTGACACTTCTGCACTTAGGCATTAAAAATATCCGTTTGGGTCCGTCTTTACCGGCGTTCCTCTCACCGAATATTTTAAATTTCCTCGTAGAAAATTACGGCATTGCACCGATTACGACACCGGAGGAAGATTTGAAGGCACTGCTGGGAAAGTAGGAGCTGTTGTACGGGATATAAAAATTAAGATACTGTTTCGTTAGATAAGACGATAAGGCATCGGACAGACTGCGTGTGGGCAGGACTGGACGGTGCCTTATTTTGTTTGGAATATCATGAAATATAAGAATTTTGACAGGGAGTACGCCTTTGTGATAAAAATCGGTTTGATATTTGAAACGGTATATGATAACATAAAATCTATAATATTATTTTGCTATTTTTGAAAAGGAAACGATATGGCTTTAGAAAATAAACTTAACATCACGGATTCTACTGAACTGGCAAGAATAGAAGAAAAAATCAGCAAGAAAAAGGCAGTTGAGCTGTTTGAAAACGGATATCTAGATCAATATGAAGCTGGAACGTTTAAAATAGAAGATTATCTGCTTGCAATGGAACGAAGCCCGATTAAGGATATTGAAATAAAATACATTTTAAAGCAGGCTTTGACGGATAAGGTTGATGATAGGGAAATGTATATGAAGGGTATAGACCACAGCTATTATTATGAGGGCTATGTTATATACAAAGCGGAGGATTTAGTGTAAAAATAGTGCAATATATAGAAAAAGGAGCCACCCCACGTGGCTCGCAAACATTTAATAAATAATTTATTTTAACTTCAACAATGTTATTTTGAATGGTAATAACATGATTATATTAACATAAGGTACAGGAGGGGTCAAGAAAATTATGAAAAAAACAGGCAAAATAAAGAATAGCGTATTGCAGGAAATACACTATAATGTAGGTCTGGATATTGGTACAAGTTCAGTGGGATATGCGGTGGTCGATGCCGATACCGGTAAGGTGCTGGTATTTAAAAAGAAAAATATGCTCGGTGGCAGATTGTTTAACGAAGGTGAAACGGCAAAGGCAACGAGAGTAAAGCGCAGTACACGAAGAAGATACGACCGCAGGAGAGAGCGGATTAAATTATTACGCTGTCTGATGTGGGAAATGGTCGATGAAAAAGACCCGGATTTTTTTGCACGGCTGGACGAAGGATTTTTAATGCGTGAGGATAAAACAATCCAGTCAAAGTCTATTTTGTTTAATGACAAAAGCTACACCGACAAAGACTATTATAAAGAGTATGCGACAATCTATCATTTAAGAAAAGAATTATTTGAAAATGATGAGCAAAAGGATATCCGGCTGGTCTATCTGGCACTGCATCATCTTATCAAGTATAGAGGACATTTCTTATATGAAGGACAGAATTTTCAGGAAATCAATAATGATATTAATGAACTGTTTGTCCATTTATATGAGCAGTTGGCAGAAAACTGCCAGTATAATTGTGAAATACATAACAATCAAATTGAGGAAATCGTAGAGATATTAAAAGATACAAAACAGACAAAAAGCGAAAAGAAGGAAGTATTAAAGCCGGTTATTACAAAGACCATGCGGGAAACAGAAAAGAAAGCCGCACAAGAAATTGTAAATGCAATATTGGGCAAAAAAATCAATTTTAATATACTTTTTGGCGTGGATACAATCATAGATAATGAGGATAAGGCTTTAAAGTTATCTTTTGCAGAGGAAAAATATGACGAGCAGGAAGATTATATTTATGAGCAGCTTCAGGAAAAGGCTGAAATATTAGATACGTTAAAAGAAATATACAGTTGGTTCGCATTGCAGGATATATTAAAAGGCGAAAAAACAGTTGCATCTGCAATGGTAAAAAAATATGAGAAGCATAAAAAGGATTTGAAAATACTAAGAAATGCTGTAAGAAAATACTGTACTCCGGAAGAATACAGGAACTTTTTTATAGAAAAAACAACAAATACGAAGAAGTTGAACTATGTAAACTATATCGGTGCAGACGGAAGGGGCAATACAGAAAATCTGTATAATGAAATAAAGAAACTGCTCGAAGATAAGGATAATGTGGATAAGGATATTCAATATATTTTAAAGGAAATAGACGCAGAAAATTTTCTGCCTTTACTTCGTACAAAAGAAAATATTTCAATACCGTATCAGCTTACGGTACTGGAAGCTGCACGTATTATTGATAATCAGGGAAAATATTATCCGCAGTTGTCAGCCAATAAGGATAAGATATTATCTATTATTGAATTCAGGATACCGTATTATGTAGGACCGATGAATACGAAAAACAGAAATGAACGTTTTAGCTGGGCTTGCAGGAAAGAGGGCAAACAGGAAGAAAAGATATATCCGTGGAATTGGAAAGATATTATAGATGAGGATAAAACTGCGGCACGATTTATTGAAAGAATGAGAAATACGTGTACATATTTACCGGGTGAAGATGTACTGCCAAGATATTCTCTGTTATACAGCGAATTTGTGATGTTGAATGAATTAAACAAAATTAAGGTAAACGGAAAATTTATTGAACATGGCATGAAACAAAAAATGATAGAGGGATTATTTAAAAAGCAAAAGAATATAACGGAGAAAAGTCTTATAAATTATCTGAAAAAGATGAATTATATGAACACGGACCAATATAAGATTGAAGGTTATCAAAAGGAGAAAGCATTTGCCTCGTCATTGGCTTCATACATTGATTTTACACGCATATTTGGTGAAATTCATTCCGGTAATCGTCAAATGATAGAAGAAATCATTGAGTGGCTTACTTTATTTGAAGAAAAAAGTATTGTGAAACGACAGATTCAGAATAAGTACGGAACGCAGGTTACGGCACAGCAGTTAGAGGCGGTCTGCAAGCTTCGTTATAAAGGCTGGGGAAACTGCTCCGCAAAGCTTTTAAAAGGCTTAAAGACAACGATAGACGGTGATAAGGCTTCTATTATAGATATTCTGAATACGACAAATTACAATTTTATACAGATAATAACAAACAAAAAGTATGAATTTGCAAAGCAGATAGATGAATATAATGAAGACAATACAATGACGGACATAACCATAGAAGATATCAGCAGACTTCACGGTTCACCGGCAATTAAAAAAGGTATCTGGCAGACAGTGAAAGTCATGAATGAACTTGTTCAAATTATGGGACATGAGCCGGACAATATCTTTATTGAATTTGCAAGAGGGGAAGATGATAAGGTACGGACAAAAAACCGCAGTACTCAAATAGATAGGAGTTATAAAAAGTGGAAAAAAGAATTTAAAGGAGAGAAATTTTCAACTGAAGTAGAAAAAGAATTAAAAAACAAAAAATATAAAGACAGATTAAATGAAGAAAAAATGTATTTATATTTTTTACAAAACGGAAAATGCATGTATTCAGGAGAAACGCTGGATATTGATAAACTGTCATTGTATCATATAGACCACATTCTGCCACAGACTTATACAACCGATGACAGTATTGAAAATAAAGTATTGGTGCTTGGCATAGCAAACGAAAATAAAGCCGATAACCTGTTGATTAGTCAGAAAATAAGAAATGACAGAAAAGCGTTTTGGCATTATCTGTACGAGTGTGGCTTAATGGGTGAGAAAAAATATAAAAATTTGACACGGAACGCGATTGGGGAAGGTGAAATTAAAGGCTTTATTAATCGACAACTGGTGGAAACAAGGCAGATTATTAAAAATGTAACACAGTTATTTACACAGCGGTATGCAAACAGCAACGTATTAGCGGTAAGAGCCGGATTAAGCAGTAACTACAGAGAAAAGTACGGCTTGTATAAAAGCCGCGAAATTAATGATTTTCACCATGCACATGATGCGTTTTTGGCGGTAAGAATCGGAATGTTTCTGACAAAAAGATTTCCGGGAATGGAAAAAGATTTAATCTATGATGCATTTTTAAGATACCGTTCTAAACAAAATAAATCATCATTATTAAAATCAAAGTACGGTTATCTGATGACTTTTTTTGATGAAGTGCAGTGTGATGAAAATGGTGTGGTGATTTGGAATCCTGATGAAGATAAGGCATACATCAAATCGGTATTGTATAGCGGAAATTGTCAAATCAGCAGAAAGAAAGAGGAACTTACCGGAAAATTTTATAATGAAACAATTTATCCGGCAGGTTCAGGTGATTTAATTCCTTTAAAGAAAAATTTGAGTGTTGAAAAATACGGCGGATATTTAGGAAAGCAGAGTGCATATTATGTAGCGGTTCAAGATGAAAACGGCAAGAAACAAAAAAAGATAATAGGAATACCGATTTATGTTAAAGAATTGGAGAAAACCCAGCCGGGGGCGATAGATGCTTATATTAAAAAAGAATTAAAGATAACATCATATCGTATGCTGAAAGATAAGATTTGCAAATATCAGGAAATAATTGTAAATGGAAATGAGTTATATTTAACATCAGCAAAGGAAGTAATTAATGCAAAACAGTTTTTCTTTGGCGAATATTATTACAATTTGTATGAGGCTTTATTGAAATGTCTTGCAGATAAAGTGCCGGGAGATGAAAAAGACAAATATGATGAAAAGCTTGTTGAGGTATATAATTACATCATTTCAAAGGCAGAAATACAGTATAAAGAATACAAAAGTGCTTTTGAAAAAATAAA
>ERZ839741.3401-NODE-3401-length-12756-cov-8.180301_pt1 | contig 12756 bp, 9 predicted proteins | sample MGYA00519880_ERZ839741 | MGnify/ENA primary metagenome ERZ839741 (study PRJEB31850, sample SAMEA3708851) | human gut metagenome | biome: human gut; feature: human-associated habitat; material: faeces | place: China | collected 2014 ... | reverse complement strand
CCAAATGGGAAAAGAAAGACCCGGAAAACGGGCGGTATATGTGGGACTTCTCCGTGATAAAGGACATCCTGATGAATCCCGTTTATACCGGGGCGATCGCTTCCCAAAAGAAGGACTACCGCTTCAAAATCGGCACCATTGGCGAGAAGAAGCCGCAGGACTGGATCGTGGTGGAGGAACGGCACGAACCGTTGATTGACAGCAAAAGTTTTGCCATTGTGCAGGACAAGCTGAAATCCCGCCAGCGCCCCCGGCAGGACGGGGAAACCAGCCTGTTTGCAGGGCTTATCAAGTGCGGCGAGTGCGGCAAGTCGCTGACCATCCGCACCACCCACGCCAAGCACCCGCAGCAGATTTACGCCTGTAAGACCTATGGGGCGTTCGGCAAGAACCATTGCACCCAGCACCGGGTGGAGTACGACACCCTTTACCACCTTGTCCTGAACAAAATCCGGGAGTGCGCCAAGGCTGCCCTGACCGATGGGGAAGCCATTGCCGGGAAGCTGACCAACACCTGCGAAGCCGAGCAGAAAGGCCAGCGGGAAGCGTTGGAGCGTTCCCTGACAAAAGACGAGGAACGGATTGAGGTTCTGGAAAAGATGGTGCTGCGGCTCTATGAGGACATGGTTGCCGGGCGGATCAGCGAAGCCAACTTCAATCTCATGCTGGACAAGACGCAAAAGGAACAGGCCGAGTTGAAAGAACGGGTTGCACAGGGGCGCAAGAAGCTGGCTGATGAAATGCGGCTGGCGATGGACGCCAAACAATGGGTGGACGCCATTCGGGAATATGCCGACATCACGGAGCTGGACGCAGCCACCTTAAACCGCCTGATTAAAGAAATCGTTGTCCATGAACACATCGACAGCGATAAGACACGACACATTTCTATCGAAATTCACTTCAATCTCAAACCTATCCCGGAGGTGGAACAGGTCACGGCCTGACCTGTTCCCGCCGGGCGGTTCTAAAACAATTCCATATATTTCTTGACACGCCGCCCGCCATCGAGCAAGGTTATACTCCTATTTAGGGGTAAAACAGCTTATGGCGGGCGGCGGCGTTGCCCTTATCGGCATGACCCTTGTACCGCTGCTTTCCGGCTTGTTCGGTTAAGAAGCGCGGGTAAAGGCTTATGCAGAGCATACTTGACGCGATTAACGAATGGATAAAGGAAATCCTCATAGGAGCCATAAACGGTAATCTGTCAACTATGTTCGGGGACGTAAACGAGAAAGTCGGCACTATCGCCGCAGAGGTAGGGCAGACCCCGCAAGGGTGGAACGCAAATATATTCTCCATGATACAGACCCTTAGTGAGAATGTAATCGTACCCATTGCGGGGCTTGTCATTACCTACGTCCTATGCTATGAGCTTATCAGCATGGTAACGGAAAAGAACAATATGCACGACGTTGACACTTCCATGTTCTTCAAGTGGGTGTTCAAGGCGTTTGTGGCAGTCTACCTTGTGACGCACACCTTTGACATCACTATGGCGGTGTTCGATATGGCGCAGCACGTTGTTTCCGGCGCGGCGGGGGTAATCGGCGGCAGCACAGAGATTGATGTTGCCGCCGCCCTTGCTTCCATGCAAAGCGGGCTTGACGCTATGGAAATCCCCGAACTGCTCTTACTTGTCATGGAAACAAGCCTTGTGAGCTTGTGCATGAAAATCATGTCCGTACTGATAACCGTTATCCTCTACGGGCGCATGATAGAGATTTACCTTTACTGTTCGGTATCGCCTATCCCGTTTGCAACAATGACGAACCGGGAATGGGGGCAGATAGGAAACAACTACCTCAAATCCCTGTTCGCTATCGGTTTTCAAGGCTTCCTCATTATGATATGCGTCGGCATTTACGCGGTTCTGGTGAATAACATGATAATAGCGGACAATCTGCACAGCGCGATATTCTCCCTTGCAGCCTACACCGTTATCCTCTGTTTCTCCCTGTTCAAATCCGGCGCACTGGCGAAGTCGATATTCTCCGCGCATTAGCGGCGTGTCAAGGGCAGGGTGGAGATTTTCAGAGCGAAGCGGCGAAAATACGACCCGACCTTGACGCGGATAACCCCCATATAATACGGGCGGGCAAAGGGCATAGATTGACCTTTGCCTTGATTACCCTTATGGAAAATTACAGCAACACCAAACCCAGAGAAAGGAGGTTTTCACTTGGCGTATGTACCCGTACCCAAAGACTTATCCAAAGTCAAGACAAAAGTAGCGTTCAACCTTACCAAACGGCAGATTGTATGTTTTGCGGCGGCTCTCCTGTTCGGCTTGCCGCTTTTCTTTCTGCTCAAAGACAGCACAGGCACAAGCCTTGCGTCTATGGCTATGATTGCCGTCATGCTGCCCTGTTTCCTGTTCGCCATGTATGAAAAGCATGGACAGCCCCTTGAAGTGGTGGTGAAGAACATCATTCAGACGAAATTCATAGCCCCCAAAGAACGACCATACAGGACAGACAACTTTTATTCCGTCTTAGAACGGCAGAGAAAACTTGAAAAGGAGGTATCAGCGATTGCAAAAGGAAACACGAAGAAACAGCGCGGCGGGAAGCGCAAAGCCTAACCCGCCCCGCAAGCTCACCCGCGCCGAGAAAAAGCAGATTGCGGAAATCATCAGACAGGCAAAGGGCGACGGGAAAGCGCACACCGCGCAGCAGACAATCCCCTATATCCAGATGTACCCGGACGGTATCTGCAAGGTTACGGGACGGAAATACTCAAAGACCGTCGCCTTTGAAGATATTAACTATCAGCTTGCACAGGCAGACGACAAGACCGCCATTTTTGAGAACTGGTGCGACTTCCTCAACTACTTTGACGCTTCCGTTTCGGTGCAGCTCTCTTTCATCAATCAGGGGACGCAGCGGGGCGAAGCGGAAAAGGCGGTCAATATCCCGGCACAGGAGGACGCTTTCAATTCTATCCGCACAGAATACCGGGATATGCTGAAAAACCAGCTTGCAAAGGGCAACAACGGGCTTGTCAAAGCAAAATATATCACCTTTGCCATTGAAGCCGACAGTCTGGGCGCGGCGAAATCCCGCCTTGCCCGTATCGAAACGGACGTACTCAACAACTTTAAGCTCTTGGGCGTGTCTGCCCGCCCCATGACAGGCTATGAACGCCTTAAAATGCTGCATGGCATTTTCCACCCGGAGGGCGGGCAGTTTGCCTTTGATTTTTCATGGCTTGCCCCGTCCGGGCTTTCCACAAAGGACTTTATCGCCCCGTCCTCTTTCCGTTTTGGCGAGGGGCGTTATTTCCGCATGGGGCGCAAAATCGGCGCGGTTTCATTCCTTGAAATCCTTGCGCCGGAATTAAACGACCGTATCTTATCTGACATTCTGGACTTGGAAACGGGCGTTATCGTCAATCTGCATATCCACAGTATCGACCAGACCGAAGCCATAAAGACAATCAAGCGGAAAATCACCGACCTTGACAAAATGAAAATCGAGGAACAGAAAAAAGCGGTACGCAGCGGCTACGACATGGATATAATCCCGTCCGACCTTGCCACGTTCGGCAGCGAAGCGAAGAACCTCTTACAGGACTTGCAGAGCCGGAATGAAAGAATGTTCCTCTTGACGTTCCTTGTGGTGAACATGGCAGACACAAAAAGGAAACTGGAAAATGACGTATTCGCGGCGGCGGGCATTGCACAGAAGAACAACTGCGCCTTAACCCGCCTTGACTACCAACAGGAAGCGGGGCTTATGTCCTCTGTACCGCTTGGGGAGAACCTTATCCCCATTCAAAGAGGGCTTACCACGTCAAGCACCGCTATCTTTATCCCCTTTATCACACAGGAGCTTTTTCAGACGGGCGCGGCTTTGTACTACGGCTTAAACGCCCTGTCTAACAACATGATACTCTGCGACCGCAAGCAGCTAAAGAACCCCAACGGCTTAATCTTGGGTACGCCGGGAAGCGGGAAATCCTTTGCCGCCAAACGGGAAATGACAAACGCTTTCCTCATTACCGACGACGACATAATTATCTGCGACCCGGAAGCAGAGTATTTTTCCCTTGTGCAGCGGCTTGACGGGCAAGTGATACGGTTATCGCCTACGGGCAAGGGCATTGACGGGAAGCCCCAGTATGTGAACCCTATGGATATTAACCTCAACTATTCCGAGGACGACAGCCCCCTTGCGCTGAAATCCGACTTTATCCTCTCCCTCTGCGAGCTTGTCATAGGCGGCAAGGAGGGCTTGCAGCCCGTCGATAAGACCGTCATTGACCGCGCTGTTAGGAACGTGTACCGCCCTTTCCTTGCAGACCCCGACCCGGAGAAAATGCCTATCTTGGGCGACCTCTACGACGAGCTTTTGAAGCAGCCGGAGCCGGAAGCGGCGCGTATCGCGGCGGCGTTGGAGCTTTATGTTTCCGGGAGCCTTAACGTCTTTAACCACAGGACGAATGTAGAGCTTTCAAACCGCCTTGTCTGCTTTGACATCAAGCAGCTTGGGAAGCAGCTCAAAAAATTAGGTATGCTCATTGTGCAGGACCAGGTATGGAACCGCGTCACCGTCAACCGGGCAGAAAGGAAATCCACCCGGTATTTTATGGACGAATTTCATCTTCTCTTGAAAGAGGAACAGACCGCCGCCTATTCCGTTGAAATCTGGAAGCGTTTCAGAAAATGGGGCGGCATACCCACAGCCATTACGCAGAACGTCAAGGATTTGCTTGCTTCCCGCGAAGTGGAGAATATCTTTGAAAACTCTGATTTTGTCCTCATGCTCAATCAGGCGGCGGGCGACCGGGCTATCCTTGCGAAGCAGTTAAACATTTCCCCGCAGCAGATGAAGTATGTCACCCACACCGAAGCGGGCGAGGGGCTTATCTTCTACGGGAACGTGGTGCTGCCCTTTGTAGACCGCTTCCCGAAAGACACCGAGCTTTACCGGGTAATGACGACGAAGCCGGAGGAAGTGGGCGAAGCATGAACGGGCTGAAAACTGACACAATCATCAACCGGGACGCGCTCTATGCCTTGCGGGAGCTTCCAGAGGAAAGCGTACACTGTTGCGTCACAAGCCCGCCCTACTATGCGCTTAGGGATTACGGGCTTGATATGCAGATTGGGCGGGAGGACACGCCGGAGCAGTACATTGACAGGCTGACCGAGGTTTTCCGCGAGCTGCGCCGGGTACTGCGTTCTGACGGTACGCTCTGGCTGAATATCGCGGACACCTACTGCGGCACAGGAAATAAAGGCTACCATGCAGACCCGAAGAACCCGAAAGGCAGAAACGGACAGCAGATTGCAAGAAACAACCGCGTTTCCGGCTGCAAACAAAAGGACTTAATCGGTATCCCTTGGCTTTTAGCCTTTGCCCTACGCGCTGACGGGTGGTATTTACGGAGCGACATTATCTGGCAGAAAGAAAACCCCATGCCGGAGAGCGTGAAAGACCGCCCTACCCGCTGCTATGAACATATCTTTCTGCTTACGAAGTCAAAGAAGTATTTCTATGACGCAGCCGCCATAGCCGAGCCGTTAGCCCCCACAACGGCGGCGCGGTACCGCACCGGGCGCAGCGCGGGACAGAAATATGCGGACGAAGTACCCGGACAGGGGAAAGTACAGGGGCTTAACCGGGCGCGAAGCGGCAGCTACTACGACGAAGCCCTCATGCCGACCATGCGGAACAGGCGGGACGTGTGGCTTATCAATACCGTTCCCTACAAGGGCGGGCATTTCGCCGCGTTCCCGCCAAAACTTGCCGAAACCTGTATCAAGGCGGGCTGTCCGAAAGGCGGCGTTGTGCTTGACCCCTTTTTCGGCAGCGGCACGACGGGGGCAGCCGCAAAGCAGCTTGACAGGCATTATATAGGCATTGAGATAAACGCCGAGTATTGCGCCCTTGCAAGGGCGCGGATTGGAGGGACAGACACATAAAACAATATAAGGCGCGTGAAAAAGTCACGCAGAAAATGACCCGCGAGGGGGCTGTCGAGGTAAACGCCGCTACCGGGAAAAAGAAACGTATCAGCAAGCGGATAAGGGACGCGGACTTTGCAAAGACCGAAGCCCCACCGCAGCCGGAACAGGCAGCGCAGCCCCTACCGGGCGGCGCAACTTCCCCGCCCTTAACCGACACGCCGCCGCTTCCCCATGCGCCGGGGGCAGAACGGGAACAGGACACCGCAGCAGCCGAGCGCGTCTTGGAACGTATCGACGGGGCGCGTACCAGAAAGGCGAGCAAAAAGGCGGCGAGGAAAGCACAGGCAGAAGCCACAGCAAAAGAAAAATCTTCCCGCTTGCAGTTTACCGACGAGGAACGGGCAACGCCGGAGCTTGAAAGGTATATCCGAAAATCGGACAAAGCAGCCGACCGTCTGGACGCGGCAAAGGCGGCTATCCCCAAAGAAAAGAAACTTGTACGGGAGCGCACCTTTGATGAAGCCACCGGGAAAGGCAAGACCCGCCTACATTTTGAGGAACAGGAAAAGCCCATAGGAAAGAATAAGCCCCACAATAACCCGCTATCCCGCCCCGCACAGGAAGCGGGTATTTTCGTCCACAACAAGATACATTCCGTTGAAAAGGACAATTCCGGCGTTGAGGGGGCGCACAAATCCGAAGAACTGGCAGAGCGCGGCGCAAAGTACGGGGCGCGGAAAGTCAAGGAGGGCTACCGCAGCCACAAGCTGAAACCCTACCGGGCGGCGGCAAAGGCAGAGAAAGCGGCGTTCAAGGCAAATGTGGATTTCCAGTACCACAAAGCCTTACATGACAATCCGCAGATTGCGGGCAATCCCCTTTCCCGCTTCATGCAGAAGCAGCAAATCAAGCGGCAGTATGCAAAGTCGGCAAGGAAAGGCGGCGCAAAAACGGCGCAGAAAGCCGCAGAGAACACCCGCAAGGCGGCAAAAAAGACCGCCGAGGAAACAAAAAAGGCAATCGCTTTTGTAGGGCGGCACCCGGCGGGCGTATGTATCGCCGTTGCCGCGCTACTCTTATTCATCATGGTATCGGCGGGGCTTTCCTCTTGCGGTTCCATGTTCTCCGGCTTGATGAACGGCATACTTGGGACTTCCTACACGTCGGAGGACAGCGACCTTGTGGCGACGGAGAACAATTACGCCGCAAAGGAAAACGAGCTTCAGCAGCAGATTGACAATATCGAAAGCACCCACCCCGGCTATGACGAATACCGCTATGACCTTGACAGTATCGGGCATAACCCCCATGAGTTAGCGTCCTACCTCACCGCCCTTTTACAGACCTACACCCCGCAGAGCGCACAGGCAGAGCTAAATCGCGTCTTTGCCATGCAGTACACTTTGACGCTGACAGAAGAAACGGAAATCCGCTACCGCACAGAAACAAGCACAGACCCGGAAACAGGGGAAACGACCACCGAGGAAGTACCCTACGAGTACCATATCCTCAACGTGAAGCTGACGAACAAGCCCATTTCCGAGATTGCGGAGGAACTTCTAACGCCACAGCAGCTTGAAATGTACCGCGTCTATCTGGAAACAAGCGGAAACAAACCGCTGATTTTCGGCGGCGGCTCCCCCGATATGGGCGCGTCCGAGGATTTAAGCGGCGTACAGCTTGTAAACGGCACACGCCCCGGCAACACCGCCGTTGTAGACCTTGCGAAGCGGCAAGTCGGCAACGTGGGCGGGCGACCCTTTTGGAGCTGGTACGGATTTAACAGCCGCGTGGAATGGTGCGCCTGTTTCGTTTCATGGTGCTACAATCAAGCCGGAAAGAGCGAGCCGCGCTTTGCCGGGTGCCAGTCACAGGGCGTACCCTGGTTCCAGTCACGCGGGCAATGGGGCGCGAGGGGCTATGAGAATATCGCCCCCGGCGACGCTATCTTTTTCGACTGGGACGGGGACGGGAGCGCAGACCATGTGGGGCTTGTTATCGGAACGGACGGGGAGCGCGTCTATACCGTCGAGGGCAATTCCGGCGACGCCTGCAAGATAAAGAGCTACCCCGTCAATTACTCCTGTATCAAAGGCTATGGGCTGATGAACTGGAATTAACATATTTTTGAGCAAAGAAAGGAGAAATTTATTGATGGCTATGAACAAAATTGAACGTATCGACAAGGAGATTGCAAAGACCCGCGAGAAAATCACCGAGTACCAGAACAGATTAAGGGGGCTTGAAGCGCAGAAAACCGAAGCGGAAAACCTGCAAATCGTACAGCTTGTGCGCTCCATGCGCCTTTCCCCGCATGAGCTTTCCGCTATGCTTTCCGGGGGCGGTATTCCGGGCATGGAAGCCGCGCCGGGCTACCCCGCAGAACCCGCAGACCACGACACCGAAGAAATGGAGGACACCGAGAATGAATAAGAAAATCCTTAGAACCTTGACCGCACTTTGCGCCGCCCTTGTACTTATGGGCGGCTTTTCCGTCACCGCTTTTGCACAGACCCCGGAGGGAGAGGACGACACCAACGACAGCGGCGTTGTCTACGAGGAACCCCAAAAGGAAGAACCCCTTACCCCGGACGGGAACGCGACCCTTGTAGACGATTTCGGCGGCAACAAGCAGCTTATCACAGTGACGACCAAAAACGGCAATTACTTTTATATCCTCATTGACCGGGACGACGAGGGCGAGGACACCGTACATTTCCTTAATCAAGTGGACGAAGCCGACCTCTTAGCACTTATGGAGGACGGAAGCACCGAAGCAGCCCCGCCCGCCGTTTGCAGTTGCACCGATAAATGCGAAGCCGGAAAGGTAAATGTGAGCTGCCCTGTCTGCAAGGACAACATGACCGCTTGCAGCGGCAAGGAAGCGGAGCCGGAAACCGAGGAACCGCCGGAGCAGCCCAAAGAGAAAAGCAATACGGGCGGGCTTGTGCTTTTCCTTGTCGTGGCACTTCTTGGCGGCGGGGGCGCACTCTACTATTTTAAGTTTATGAAGCCGAAGCAGAGCGTCAAGGGCGGCACCGACCTTGAAGATTTCAACTTTGACGACTACGACGAGGACGAGCCGGAGCCGGACGACGGGGAGGGCTTGGACGTTCCCGAAGATGAAGAAGCGGAGGACAGGGACGCATGACGCTTTTCACCGAGAACCCTTTAGAAAGAATGATGATACAAAGACCCACCGGGCGGCGTGACAATGCGCCGCCCGTTCCAAAATCCCCGGCGTGTATGCGCTGCCCTTATAAGGCGCAATCCCCCTGTATCGGCTATTGTCTGAAACAGGCACAGGAGAAGAAGCACACCGCGCCGGAACGCTGAAAGGAGGATTTTTTCATGGCATTTAGACTTGTGATTGCAGAAAAGCCGAGCGTGGCGCAGACTATCGCCGCCGCGCTTGGCGTTAAGGGAAAACAGGACGGATATATCGAGGGCGGCGGCTACCTCATTTCATGGTGCGTCGGGCATTTGGTACAGCTTGCGGAAGCTGCCGCCTACGGGGAGCAATATAAAAAATGGAGTTTTGACAGCTTACCCATTCTGCCGGAGGAATGGCAGTACGCCGTTGACCCGGACAAGGGGAAGCAATTCAAAACCATTAAAGAGCTTATGCACCGCGCCGACGTTTCCGAAGTGGTAAATGCGTGTGACGCGGGGCGCGAGGGTGAATTGATTTTCCGCTTTGTCTACGAAGTGGCGGGCTGCAAGAAGCCCATGCGCCGCTTGTGGATTTCTTCAATGGAGGACGGGGCGATTAAGGCGGGCTTTGCTTCCCTCAAAGACGGGCGGGACTATGGCGCGCTCTTTGCGTCCGCCCTCTGCCGCGCAAAGGCTGACTGGCTTATCGGCATTAACGCCACCCGGCTTTTCTCCTGCCTGTATGGAAAGACCTTGAACGTGGGGCGCGTCCAGACCCCGACCTTAAAAATGCTCACCGACCGGGACGCGGCTATCTCCCATTTCCAGAAAGAAAAATATTATCATGTTCGCCTTGATTTATCCGGCGCGGACGCGGCAAGCGAAAGGATTTCGGACAAGGCAGAAGCCGACGCGCTGAAAGGGGCTTGCGAAGCGGGAAAGGCGGTATGCGTTTCCCTCACCAGAGAGAAGAAAACCGCAGCCCCGCCAAAGCTCTTTGACCTTACCTCTTTGCAGCGGGAAACGAACCGCATTTTCGGTTACACCGCAAAGCAGACCCTTGACCTTGCACAATCCCTTTATGAAAAGCGGCTCCTTACTTATCCGAGGACGGACAGCAGCTTTCTTACTGACGACATGGGCGGCACCGCAGCGGACATTATCGCGCTGCTTTGCGAAAAGCTCCCCTTTATGGCGGGCGTGGGCTTCACACCGGGGATTGCAAAGGTATTAGACAGCAAGAAAGTATCAGACCACCACGCAATCATTCCCACTATGGAGCTTGCAAAGGCTGACCCGGACGCGCTGCCGGAAAGCGAGAAGAATATCCTTACCCTTGCGGGGGCGCGTCTGCTTTTTGCCACCGCCGAGCCGCATATTTATGAAGCGGTTACGGCGGTTTTCTCATGCGCCGGGACAGACTTCACCGCAAGGGGAAAGACCGTACTTGCGGAGGGTTGGAAAGAGCTTGAACGCAGATACCGGGCGACGCTGAAAGATAAGCCCGAAGCAGAGGACGGGGAAAATGAGGGCGTGACGCTGCCGGAGCTTTCCGAGGGACAGAACTTTCCTAACCCCGCCGCAAAAGTAACGGAGCATACCACAACGCCGCCGAAGCCCCACAGCGAAGCGTCGCTTCTCTCTGCTATGGAACGCGCCGGGAACGGGGACACCGACCCGGACGCGGAACGCCGGGGGCTTGGCACTCCCGCCACCCGCGCCGCCGTCATTGAAAAACTGGTAAAGGGCGGCTTTGCAGAGCGCAAGGGGAAGCAGCTTATCCCCACGCAGAACGGAGCCGCCCTTATATCAGTCTTGCCGGATATGCTCACTTCCCCGCAGCTTACCGCAGAATGGGAAAACAATCTGACGCAGATAGCAAAGGGAGCCGCAGACCCCGGCGAATTTCTGTCCGGCATTGAAGCTATGGCGCGGGAGCTTGTGCAGACACACGCCGCAGCACTGGACGGGAAAAAGGATTTGTTCCGGGAGGAAAAGCCCTCTGTCGGCAAATGCCCCCGTTGCGGTTCCCCCGTCCATGAGGGGAAGAAAAACTATTATTGCAGCAACAAAGAATGTGCCTTTGTCATGTGGAAGAATGACCGCTTTTTCGAGGAACGCAAGACCGCTTTTTCCGCGAAGATTGCCGCCGCGCTCCTTAAATCCGGCAAAGTGAATGTGAAGAAGCTCTATTCCCCGAAAACAGGCAAGACCTATGACGGAACTATCGTTCTGGCTGACACTGGCGGGAAATACGTCAACTACCGTATCGAAGTACAGAAGAACTAAAAACTTGAATAGCAAGCATAGGAAGCGGGTACCCACTTCCGTAAATCCCCGTTGCGACGCTGACGCGCCGGACGGGGATTTTGCTTGTTGGGAAGTTTCCCAAACCCTCTTTTGCGGAGGGCTTCACCCTCTAAAAATTTTCAAAAATATTTGGCAGAAATGCGGGCGTACCCGTAGTAGACCATGCAGCCAAAAAATGCAGCTTATGACGCTGCCGCAGAGAAAGGAGGTTTTTCACTATGGCAAGTTTACGGGACACCGTAAAGGACTATCAAGACGAGCTTAGGGACGGTATCGCATGGGTGGCGTTCTGGAAACAGGGGCGTTCATGGAACGCGGAATATTTTCATCTTGATATGGACGATACGCTCTACCCGGAGGACAGGAGCCGGTTAGAGGAAATCAAAAGCACCGACCCCGCCGCCGTTATCCTTAACGGCTACTATTGCGGGCATTTAGGCGAGGATATGAGCCTTGACGAGCTGACCGCCGGAGTGCGCTACCACTACGAAAACAGCATGAACGACATTGACGGTTTTATCGGAGCGCATGACGACAGGCTTCCCCCGGAGGTTATCGAGGAAGCGAGGGCAGCCGCCCATGAAGCGGGGCTTCCCTTTTCCGAAAAGCCCTACCGGGACGGGGAGGATTTTAACCCCTATGTATTTGACGGGAGCATGAGCATTGAGGATTTTGAGCTTATGCACCGCATGATTGAAAAAGAAAGGAGCGAACAAATGGCAGAACCGATTTTAAGCGGCTATCTTTCCAATCTTGGGAAGTACACCGAGGGCAGACCCGCGGGCGAATGGGTGACGTTCCCCACGACTGCCGAACATCTGAAAGAAGTCTTTGACCGTATCGGGATTGACTTCAAGCATTACGAGGAATGGCATTTCACAGAATTTCAATCCCCTATCCCCGGCTTGGCGGAACATTTAAGCGAGTATTCCCACCCCGACGAGCTGAACTATTTAGGGAAGCTCTTGGAAATGCAGTTTGACGACGACCGGGAGAAATTCATTGCAGCCATTGAATACGGCGACCATGCCGACAGCTTACAGGACATTATCAACCTTGCACAGAACCTTGACTGCTACTGGATTTATCCGTCCGTCCACAATGAAGAAGAATACGGGCGTTATCTGGTTGATGAACTGGAAGAACCCGAACTGCCCGAAGAAGCGAAAAAGTATTTCATGTATGAGGAATACGGGCGGGACGCTTCCATTAACGACGACGGTATGTTTACCGAAAAGGGCTATATCTACAACAACCGCAACACCTTTACAGAATGGTACGACGGGCGCGACGTGCCGGAGGAATACCGGGTAACGCCGCAGCCCCCGCAGCCGGAAAGACCCGACCCGTCAAAGGTAGAAATGGACGCAGCCGCGCCG
>ERZ839741.3400-NODE-3400-length-12760-cov-3.560094_pt1 | contig 12760 bp, 11 predicted proteins | sample MGYA00519880_ERZ839741 | MGnify/ENA primary metagenome ERZ839741 (study PRJEB31850, sample SAMEA3708851) | human gut metagenome | biome: human gut; feature: human-associated habitat; material: faeces | place: China | collected 2014 ... | reverse complement strand
CCGGATTCGGTCTCCGGTACACGCTGTACACGGTGTACCCCGGATTCGTATTTCATCTTGGAATAAGCACCTTTACCATCGATCATGAATGTTACATTTTTCATTCCGCCGATACCGATCTCTTCACATTCTACTAGCTCGACTTTCCATCTCTGGCTTTCTGCATAATGCATATACATACGGTAGATCTCTGCCGCAAAAAGTGCAGCCTCATCTCCGCCTGCACCGGCACGGATCTCGACGATAACGTTCTTTTCATCGTTAGGGTCCTTTGGAAGAAGAAGGATCTTCAGTTCCTGTTCCAGTTCTTCTACACGTTTCTTGTTATCATTCAACTCTTCTTTTGCAAGTTCACGCATCTCTTCATCGGACTCTTCCTCTAACATCTCAAGGCTGTCCTCAATTGCCTGCTTGCATTCTTTGTATTCATTATACGCCTCTACAATCGGAGTCAGATCATTCTGCTCTTTCATAAGTTTGCGGAAGCGGTTCTGGTCATTTGCCACATCCGGTTCCTGAAGTTCATTTAATATCTCATCCAGACGGATGCGCAGATCTTCTAATTTATCAAACATGGTATTTCCTCCTTAACATTACTCTTTATTGTACCTTCCCATAACTACGCGGTCAAGTCCCGCTAAATCCTTTTTTATCTCGATTTCCTCATATCCTTCATTTTTCAAAAGTTCTGATACATCTTTTCCCTGATCAAAGCCAATCTCGAACAGGATATATCCTCCCTTGTTCAGATATCTTATACTGTCTTTTACGATCAGGCGATAAAAATAAAGTCCGTCCTCTTTTCCATCCAGCGCAATCCATGGATCATGAAGTTTTACTTCCTCATCCAGACGATTGATTTCTTCTGTCCTGATATAAGGCGGATTAGACACGATCATATCGTATTTTTCGGTGACAGATTCAAACAGATCACTTTTTATAAATCTTGCATCTGTTCCCAGACGGCTGTTGTTTTCTCGTGCAACTTTCAATGCCTCTTCCGAAATATCGCAGCCGGTTCCTTTCAGATGCATCTGTTTTTTTTCGCCGAATTTCAAAATACTTTCCAGAATACATCCCGAACCGGTACACATGTCCAGGATCTGCATATCTGGTCTGATCCGTTTTAAAGCCTCTTCTACCAGAATCTCTGTATCCTGTCTTGGAACCAGCACATTTTCATTCACTTTAAAATTTAATCCCATGAATTCCTGTTCACCGGTAATATGCTGAAGTGGAATTCTTCTTGCTCTTGTGCAGATATCTTTCTGATAGCTTTCTGCTTTTTCTTCTTCTACTTCTCTGTCCGGGTCTGCCAAAAATACTGCTCTGCTGATTCCGGTCTTATATTCAAGCAGATACCAGGCATCCAGTTTTGCTTCCCGTATCCCTGCCTTTTCAAGTTTTTCTGTTCCACTCTGGTAGAGATTACGAAGTGTGAAAATTTTCCCGTTCATACGCCCTCCAGTCAAATACAGCTTCTACTGCCTGTATCGCTACTTCTATCATATCATCATCCGGTTCACTGGTTGTCATCATCTGAATTGCCATTCCCGGCTTACTTAACAGATTGACCAGGGCATTTTCACTGTTCCCCGCCAGTTTCAACACCTCATAAGAGATTCCGGCGATCACCGGAAGCAGTGCAATACGGACAACCACCCGCATCAAAGGCGATTCCACCCGAATCAGCAACAGTAAAATAATACTGATCGCCAGCACAAAAAACAGAAAACTTGTCCCACATCTTTTATGCTGTCTCGAACTTTTCCTTACATTCTCCACCGTAAGCGGCAGCCCATGTTCAATACAGTTGATACACTTATGCTCCGCACCGTGGTACATAAATGTTCTCTGAATATCCTCCATTCTGGAAATCAGCAAAATATACACAATAAAAATTCCAATCCGGACAACACCTTCTATCACGGTTCTAAGATGATACGACGGAATAACCGGTTTCATAAGTGTCGACAGAAAATACGGCAATATCATAAAGATTGCAACTGCTGCAACAATGGAAAAGGCAACCGTTCCTGCCATCATCAGGTTCTCTTGCTTTTCTTTCTTTTTCAGATCTTTTCCGGAAAGCTCTTTTTCTTCTTCCTCTTCGTAAAAACTCGCCGAAAAAGTCAGCGTCTTGATTCCAAGTACCATGGAATCAATAAAATTAAAAACCCCCCGGACAAAAGGAATCGTAGTCAGTTTTTTCCAATTGCCGGTAATACTGTGAAACGTCTCTGTCTGAACAAAGATCTCTCCGTCCGGTTTTCTGACAGCCACAGCATAACGATCCTGATTCTTCATCATAATTCCCTCTAAAACTGCCTGTCCGCCGATATTTGATGATTTCATATATTCTCCTTATACCACATCTTCTGGAACAAAGACTATCTCTTGCCCGAAGATCTATTGTAATGAAAAAAGGGTTGAGATTCAAAAACCTCAACCCAATACTTGTAATCTTATTTGTCCATTCCGTATTTCTTATTGAACTTATCAACACGGCCACGAGCCTGAGTTGCTTTCTGCTGTCCTGTGTAGAATGGATGACATTTAGAACAGATTTCTACATGGATTTCTTCACTTGTAGATCCTGTTACGAATGTATTTCCACAGTTACAAGTTACAGTTGCCTGATAATAATTTGGATGTATTCCTTCTTTCATGATTTTCACCTCTTCTTTATTTTTTGACACGCACTTAATGTGCAGTAAATTTCTTTTATTTACACAGCTCGTTCATTGTAACACAAGAATCAAATTTTGTCTAGATAAATTTTGTCTTTTTTACCATTTGTATTAATTCTTCATTATTCCGCGTTCTTGAGAACATATTCAGTATGTTATCTACCGCCTCTTCCGGACGCAGTCCGTTCAGTGCTCTTCTCATACTTTCAACAGCTTCCTGTTCCTCTTTTGAAAGCAGAAGATCTTCTCTTCTTGTTCCTGATTTTAAGATATCAATAGCAGGAAACATTCTTTTTTCGGAAAGCTTGCGGTCCAATACCAGTTCCATATTACCGGTTCCTTTAAATTCTTCATATACAACATCGTCCATCTTGCTTCCCGTATCCACAAGTGCCGTTGCCAGTATTGTAAGACTTCCGCCTTCTCTCATATTTCTCGCCGCACCAAAGAAACGCTTCGGCATGTGAAGTGCTGCAGGATCAAGTCCTCCGGATAATGTTCTTCCTGACGGAGGTACTGTAAGGTTATAAGCTCTTGCCAGTCTTGTAATACTGTCAATCAGGATCATGACATCTTTTTTGTGCTCTACCAGTCGTTTGGCCCGTTCAATCACCATCTCTGATACACGCTTATGGTGCTCAGGAAGCTCATCAAACGTAGAATAGATTACTTCTACATTCGGTCCCTCTATTGATTCACGGATATCCGTTACTTCTTCCGGACGCTCATCGATCAGAAGAATCAAAAGATGTACTTCCGGATTATTCTTTTGTACGGATAATGCAACCTGCTTTAATAAGGTTGTCTTTCCTGCTTTCGGTGGTGAGACGATCATACCTCTCTGTCCTTTTCCGATCGGAGACATCAAATCCATAATGCGCATTGCAGTACTTGTCTTTCCACATTCCAGGCTCAGTCTTTCATTCGGAAAGATTGGTGTCATATCTTCAAAATTTTTTCTGTGCATAGCCTTCATAGGATCCATCTCATTGATCTTTGAAAGATATAAAAGTGCACTGAATTTTTCCTGCTGTGTTTTGATTCTTGTATTTCCTTCCAGTATATCTCCTGTTTTCAGATTAAATCTTCGGATCTGAGACGGAGATACATAGACATCGTTTTCCCCCGGCAGATAATTAGCACTTCGGATAAATCCATAACCATCCTGCATAACTTCAAGAATCCCATGTGCCGTAATTCCACTGTCCAGCTTATCTATATCATGTACTTCTTTATCTCCTGTATTAGCAGATAATTCTTTCACGGTTTCTCGTGCCGATTTCTTTTCTTTTTCATCTTCTTCCAGCATACGCTCTATCAGTTCTGCCTTTTTCATGGTGGAAATTCCCTTTAATCCTCTTGCTTTAGCGAGATCTTTTAACGTCGCCAGCGGAAGAGATTCATATTTTTCTCTCATCATATTAGTCCTTTCACATCAAACTGCTTTCATTCTAGTTTCTTCATTTATTAAGTAGCATCTCTTACTTTACTGGAAAATCACGTCAGAAATGACGATACTATTTGAAACATGGAGATATTATACTACATCTTTGTTCTTTTTTAAAGTTCTTTTTCATAACGGTATATCTATTCTACCCAATTCCTCTTTTGTGCGTATATTGACTTGAACTTCTATGAATGATATGATTAAACAAACTTATGAAAAGGTGGTATCCATAAAATGACGAATAGTGAAAAAGCCCTGAAAATGCACGAAGAATGGCATGGAAAGGTTGAAACTTGTGCAAAATCCCACGTAAATTCACGTGAAGATCTTGCAATTGCCTATACCCCTGGTGTTGCAGAACCTTGTAAGGTAATCGCAAAAGATCCCGAGGCTGCCTATACTTATACTATGAAATCCAATACTGTAGCTGTTGTTTCTGACGGAAGTGCCGTACTCGGTCTTGGTAATATCGGTGCTCTTGCGGCAATGCCCGTTATGGAAGGAAAGGCTGTTCTTTTTAAAGAATTCGGTGGTGTCAACGCTGTACCGATCTGACACACAGGATACTGAAGAGATCATCAAAACAGTTGTAAATATCGCCCCTGCTTTCGGAGGGATCAATCTGGAAGACATCAGTGCTCCAAGATGCTTTGAAATCGAAGAACGACTGAAAGAACTGCTGGATATTCCTGTATTTCATGATGACCAGCACGGAACTGCTATCGTAGTTCTTGCCGGAATCATTAATGCTATGAAAGTAACCGGAAAAGATAAGGAATCTTCCAAAGTTGTCGTAAATGGTGCCGGTTCTGCCGGAGTTGCCATTACCAAACTGCTCCTGACCTACGGCTTTAAACATGTCACCATGTGCGACATAAATGGAATTCTCGGAAAAGATTCCAAAGACCTCAACTGGATGCAGGAGAAGATGGTTGAAGTAACCAACCTGGAACAGAAAACCGGTAAACTCGCCGATGCATTAAAAGGCGCTGATATTTTTGTCGGCGTATCGGCTCCGAATATTGTTACACCGGAAATGGTTGCTTCTATGAACAAAGATGCCATCTTATTTGCCATGGCCAATCCGGTACCTGAGATCATGCCGGATATTGCAAAAGCTGCGGGCGCTAAAGTAGTAGGAACCGGCCGTTCCGACTTCCCGAACCAGGTAAATAACGTGGTTGCTTTCCCTGGTATCTTCAAAGGTGCTCTCGAGGGACGTGCTACTGCCATCACCGAAGATATGAAACTGGCTACTGCAAAAGCAATCGCAGGTCTTGTTCCTGATGAAGAGCTGAATGAAAATAATATTCTTCCTGAAGCATTTGACCCACGTGTTGCAGATGTTGTAAGCCGTGCTGTAAAGGAACTGATCTGATATGACCGTACACTGGGGAGAAAAAAGATACTATTCTCTGGATTATTATCTGAAAAAGACTTATGGTGAAAAGCTCTATAAGATATCTCTCGACGGCGGCATGACATGTCCAAACAGGGATGGTACCCTCGGAACCCACGGTTGCATTTTCTGCAGCCATGGAGGTTCCGGCGATTTTGCCGCCAGTCGTACTCTGTCTGTCACAGAGCAGATTGAAGCCGGGAAGCAGCAGTCTGCAAAAAAATATACCGGATCATCTTACATTGCTTATTTTCAGGCATATACCAACACTTATGCTTCTTTAGAATATCTGGAAACATTATATATGGAAGCAATTACACATCCTGATATCCGGATTCTTTCCATAGCTACCAGACCGGATTGTCTAAGCGAAAAGATTCTGGATCTCCTGGAAAATTTAAACCGGATCAAACCAGTCTGGGTTGAACTTGGTCTTCAGACTATTCATGAAGAAAGCGCCCGATATATCCGCAGAGGTTATGAGCTTCCGGTATTTGAAAATGCAGTATCCGAGCTTCGAAAGCGTGGAATCGATGTTATTGTCCATACAATCCTGTGTCTTCCAAATGAAACCGAACAGGATATACTCAAGACCATAGAATACCTGAACCACCAGGATATTCAGGGCATCAAACTGCAGCTTTTACATGTATTAAAAGATACCGATCTGGCCGACATCTACCTGGCCTCTCCATTCTACATTCCCACACCGGAAGAATACTACCAGCTTCTCGGGATGTGTATCAGCCACTTAAGACCAGACATCGTTATCCACCGATTAACCGGAGACGGACCAAAAAATCTTTTGATCGCCCCTTTATGGACCTGTAACAAAAGGCAAGTTCTGAATCAGTTCCAGTCTTACTTAAAAACACATGACATCTGGCAGGGAAAGGAGTGTTAACCTTGGCCAAATCTTTTACGTTATATAAATTGATCATTTTGTATATGTTGAACGAAGTTGATTTTCCTCTTACCAATTCCCAGATATCAGAATTTATTCTGGATGAAGGATATACAACCTACTTTAAATTACAGCAGGCTTTATCCGAACTTCTGGAATCAGGATTTATTCGTGAAGAATCTACTCATCACCGTACATTTTATCATCTTACGGAAGACGGAGCAGAGACCATCCATTATTTTACAAACGATATCTCTCCTGCAATCCAGCATGATATCGACGAATTTTTAAAAGAGAAACATTACGAATTAAAAAATGAGATGTCCGTAAAAGCGGACTATTTCGAGAATTCCAACATGGAATATTCTGTACGCTGTCAGGTCATCGAACAGGGACTTCCTCTGATCGACCTCACTGTAACAGCCCCGACAGAATCCGAAGCTGCAACCATTGCAAACAACTGGCAGAAACGGAACCAGGAGATTTATGCGTTAGTAATGGCGAAGTTGTTGTAGTAATTATTTTGGTGACTTACCCCGGACCTGAATAAAAGGATAGAAGCCATTTCTGTGCTGATTCAATCATGGAGAAATGGCTTCTATCCTTTTATTCAGTTACGTTTTTGTATGCCATAATAATTATATAATGGAACCTTAACCGTTGTGATATCTTGATTGGAACAATTTAAAATAGAAACTCGCTCATGACATAGTTGCTGACATCAATTCCTTTTTCTGTTAACCGGATGTATTCGCCGGTGTCTTCAAGCAGCTGCTTTTGGTACATATCGATCAGTACTTTTCCATATGCATTTTCAATGCTTCTTCCGAAAGTCTGCCTGAAGTCAGTCTTGGATACTCCTTCGATTTTTCTGAGCCCCAGAAACATATATTCTTCCATCTGATTCTGCAAACTAAGAACTTCGATCTCACCGCCTTCTACGAATCGTTGGTTATTGATAAGAGATGCCGCACCGGTTCCGATTCCCAGATATTCTGTGCGGTTCCAGTATCCAAGGTTATGCCGGCATTCATATCCTTCTTTGGCATAATTAGATATCTCATATCTGTGATAGCCGTAACTCCACAAAATATTTTTTGTAAACTGATACATCATCCGTTCTGTATCTTCATCCGGAAGTTCTCTTCTTCTTCTCGCCTCAGCGCGTTCACCCTCTCCATACTTTTCATAGAACGGCGTTCCTTCTTCGATGATCAGACTGTATGCGGAGATATGTTCCGGACCAAGTTCTGCCACTTTTTTTAATGTATCTTCCCATCCTCCCAATGTCTGAAATGGAATTCCCGACATCAGATCTACATTGATATTCTGAAATCCCACTTCTCTTGCAAGCGTATAGGTATCCAGGAAGTCTTTATATGTATGAATTCTTCCGAGCATCTTTAATTCCTGATCATCCGTTGACTGTAATCCGATACTCAGACGATTAATCCCGACATTCCGATATGCCATCAATTTCAACTTATCTACTGTCCCCGGGTTCACTTCTACCGTGATCTCCGCGTCCGAATCAATTGGAAATGTAGCACGTATCGCATCGAAGATACTCCTCATCTGCTGAGTTTCTAATATGGACGGTGTACCGCCTCCTATAAAAATACTGCTTACATGGTACATACCGGCAAGATCATAATAAGAACGGATCTTCTGGCACAAGCCCATGACATACTCCTGTCTCGCTTCAGGTGTTGCAGGCGCAGACAGGAAATCACAGTACCGACATTTTTTTACACAAAATGGAATATGGATATATAACTCTAATGGTCTCATTATTTATCATCCAGCTTCAATACACTCATAAATGCTTTCTGCGGAATCTCTACGTTGCCCACCTGACGCATACGTTTCTTTCCTTCTTTCTGTTTTTCCAGAAGCTTTCTCTTACGGCTGATATCTCCACCATAACATTTTGCCAGCACGTCTTTACGCATCGCACGAACTGTTTCACGCGCGATGATCTTACTTCCGATTGCTGCCTGGATTGGAATCTCGAATAACTGTCTCGGGATCTCTTCTTTTAACTTCTCGCACATCTTTCTTCCGCGTTCGTATGCAGTATCTGCATGAATGATAAATGACAATGCATCGACTTCTTCTTTATTGATCAGGATATCCAGTTTGACAAGTTCTGACTTCACATAACCGGCCATCTCATAGTCAAACGAAGCATATCCTCTTGATCTTGATTTTAATGCATCAAAGAAATCATAAATGATTTCATTAAGCGGGAGCTGGTAATGTAATACTGCACGTGTCTCTTCTATATACTCCATACCTTCATATACGCCTCGACGTTCCTGGCACAGATCCATGATCGCACCGATAAACTCCGCTGTCACCATGATCTCTGCTTTTACCATTGGCTCTTCCATATATTCGATCTCTGAAGGATCCGGAAGATTCGATGGATTCGTAAGCTCTATCACATCTCCATTTGTCTTGTGTACTTTATAGATAACCCCCGGCGCAGTTGTTACCAGATCCAGATTATATTCTCTTTCCAGACGTTCCTGAATGATCTCCAGATGCAGAAGTCCAAGGAATCCACAGCGGAATCCGAATCCCAGTGCAATTGAAGTCTCAGGTTCGAACTGCAGTGATGCATCATTTAACTGTAATTTCTCCAACGCATCCCTGAGATCCGGGTATTTTGCGCCATCTGCCGGATATAATCCACAGTAAACCATTGGATTTACTTTCTTATATCCCGGAAGCGGTTCTGCACATGGATGTGCCGCATTGGTTACCGTATCACCCACGCGGGTATCCTTTACGTTCTTAAGACTTGCCGTAATATAGCCTACCATTCCGGCACTCAGTTCCTCACACGGAATAAACTGTCCGGCCCCAAAATAACCAACTTCTACTACTTCTGCCTTAGCTCCTGTCGCCATCATAAGGATCGGTGTTCCTTTTTTTACAGTTCCTTCTTTGATTCTGCAAAATACGATAACACCTTTATACGCATCATATAAAGAATCAAAGATCAACGCCTGAAGCGGTGCTTTCGGATCTCCGGTTGGTGCCGGTATCTTTGCCACGATTTCTTCCAGCACCTGATCTACATTCAGTCCGGTCTTTGCAGAAATCTGCGGCGCATCCTCTGCCTCTATCCCGATCACATCCTCAATCTCTTCAATCACACGTTCCGGATCGGCACTTGGAAGATCGATCTTATTTAATACCGGTACTACATCCAGATCATGATCCAGCGCAAGGTATACATTGGCAAGCGTCTGTGCTTCTACCCCCTGTGCGGCATCCACTACCAGAATTGCCCCGTCACAAGCTGCAAGGCTTCGGGATACTTCATAGTTAAAGTCTACATGCCCCGGCGTATCGATCAGGTTAAAGATATACTCTTCTCCATCCTTTGCCTTATATACCGTTCTGACTGTCTGGGCTTTGATCGTGATTCCTCGTTCTCTTTCCAGCTCCATATTGTCTAACACCTGGGACTGCATCTCACGACTGGTAAGAAGTCCCGTCATCTCAATGATACGGTCCGCCAGTGTTGATTTACCATGGTCAATATGTGCTATAATACAAAAATTTCGAATTTTACTCTGATCTATTCCTGACACTAATATCTTCTCCTTAATTAAATGTTTATCTTATCAATTCTATCATGCAGCACTGTATTTTACAATGAAAAGTTCCACACTCATCACATCATTCAGGCGTCCCGTCTTTACCATCTCTTCGGTATCTACAGCCTCTTCCAGAATGTTCCTTAACTCTTTCTTTTCAAATGTGCGGCATTGCTGCATATATTTTCCCGCCACAAACGGATGAAGTCCGACTGTCTTTGCGATTGATGATTTATCGTAGCGTTTTCCCACCAGATCTTTCACTTCCAAAAGCAGCTTAAACTGTCTCGTCAGAAGGTATAAGATACGCATCGGCGGTTCTTTTAATGCCAGAAGATCATAATAGTAATCGAGCGCCTTTTTCTGGTTCTTCATTGCAACCGCTTCTACCATATCAAAAATCTTATTTGTAATCTGTGTTGTACAGATTGCTTCTATATCTGATATCTCAATCTCTTCTTTTCCCATACAGTAACAGAAGAGTTTTTCCAGTTCTTTTTCCAGATTCTCCATATCCGTTCCTGTTGTTGACAGAAGATATCTGGCCGTCTGTTCCTTGATCTTGTAGCCTTCTTTTTTTACATTACCTGCAACCCAGTATAATAATGTCTTCTCATCCTGACGCGCCATCTCAACTACGCGTCCTTTACTCTTCACCGCTTTATACATCTTTCCTCGTTTGTCCGCCTCATTTTCCACGAACAAAAAGCATGCCGTATCCGGCATCGTCTTGATATAATCGGCCAGATCCGGTGTTGCATTTTTAAAAAATCCCGAATTTTCTACCACTATCAGACGACGCTTTGCAAAAAACGGCATTGTCTCGGCAAGATCTATGAGTTCACCCGGATTTATCCCTTTGCCTTCATAATATGCATAATTTACCGTATCCCCATCCGGAAATATTGCCTTGGTTATCCGGTCTCTGTATTGCTTTTTCAGATAAGCCTCTTCCCCATACAGGAGATATACCGGCTTAAAATTTCCTGTTTTTATATCTTCATTTAAACTTTTCATCGGTGTTCTCCTATCTTTTTCACCTCTTAAAAGTATACTGAATTCTCCTTTTAAGTTCAACCGTTTCTCCCATGAATCCGCATACTTTTTTTATTTACAGTTATTCCAAACGCACCGTTTTCCTGTGTAGAATATATTTTCGCGCCACTGTTTTCAAGTCTTTCCAAAGTATCTTTATGTGGATGTCCGTAACGATTCTTCCTTCCTGCCGAAATCCATGCATATCTTGGTTTTACATTTTCCAGAAATGCTTCCGTTGTAGAATTCTTTGATCCATGATGTGCAGTCTTTAATACCTCCCATGAAATCTTCTTTTCCTGTAGATAAGAGAGCGTATCTGTCAGACTTTCTTCTCCTTCTTTTTCCACGTCTCCTGTAAAAAGCATGTCAAATCCCTCGTATTCCAGATGTAGGATCATGGATGCTTCATTTCCGGGATTCATATTCTTTTCTTTGGGCCCCAGACAGGTGAATCTCAACTTTCCTTCTCTGATCTGCGTCCCGTTTTCCATTTCCCAGACCGTCGTTCCATTATCTTCTGCTACACTTATAAGCTCTTCTAACTTTTCATCCCGGTACGCTTCTCCTGTCACAACAAGATTCCGTATTTTTATCCCGACCTGCTGCCTTTTCAGCATTTCTTCAATTCCATTCATATGATCTATGTCTCCATGAGATACGAACACATAATCAATACTTCCTATTCCTCTGTACTTTAAAAACGGTTCTATCCGATATTTCCCGACATTTTTTATATCACTGCTGCCTCCATCGATCAGATAAGTCTTATGCTCCGGTCCCTCCACACAGATACAGTCTCCCTGTCCTACATCCAGCATCGTAACCTCTGCTCCGGTTCTTACCCAGGGGCCCGATATCAATATCAGAAATCCAACCGTATAAAGCGTTATACTTATGATATATTTTTTCCCGTTTCTTTTAAATTTTAATATCAAAATCACTGTCATAAGCACCAGATAATAGATAAAGATTCTTCTCTTATCCGGCCTTCCCGCCACCCATCTTGCCATCGGAAGCTTTATTGTAAAAACGCAGCATTTATCATACACCCATAAGATACATCTGCAGATCCACAAAATCCATTTTCCGGGTATCCACCCGGCCATCTTTATAAATGACCCGATCATTCCACAGGTTAAAACTACCGACATCAGCGGAAGTATTATAAGATTCAGCAGTATACTATACACCGGAATCTCAAAAAAATTATATAAGATCACCGGCCACAATAAAACATTGATTCCCAGGCCTGCACACAGGCTCTTACACCGCATCTCATTTTCAAGCACCGGTATCACCGTACAAACTGCAAAAACAGCTCCAAACGACAACCAAAAGCCACCATCGTACAGATAAAGCGGATGGATCCCGACCGTTAGCACAGCTGAAGCCGCAAGTGCCGTCGGCATATCATAATGTCTACCGGTAATATCCGCACCTATCCGAAATACGAACATCACCCACGCCCGGATCACCGACACGGTCATTCCGATCATCATCACATACAGACACAACAGAATCCCTCCCGTGATTCCACCTGCCTTGTATGAACCTGTCATTCTCCTTGCTATCCGGTATACTCCAAGTCCCGCAAACGATAGATGAAGTCCGGAAATCGCCAGGATATCTCCAATCCCGTTTACCTGATATAATTCTTTCATTTCCTGATCC
>ERZ839741.3397-NODE-3397-length-12766-cov-6.327433_pt1 | contig 12766 bp, 9 predicted proteins | sample MGYA00519880_ERZ839741 | MGnify/ENA primary metagenome ERZ839741 (study PRJEB31850, sample SAMEA3708851) | human gut metagenome | biome: human gut; feature: human-associated habitat; material: faeces | place: China | collected 2014 ... | reverse complement strand
GAGCGACATGGGCTATATCTATTCGGTATCGGGCGACGGCAAAATGGTCGCGCTCAACACCGACGGCGCCAAGGTATGGGAATACGACGCCATGGCAAAAGACGGCGTATACCTCAAGAGCGAAATCTCCTATCCTTCGGTGGACACCGACGGCACGGTTTACTGGGTGGCGCACGGTTACGGCGGCTCCTCGTCGGCATCGCTCGTCTATGCGTTCGACGGCGCGACGGGTTCGGTGCTCTGGAAGAACACGACGGCCTACGCCCCGGCGGCGCGCATCGCCTTCTCGACGCCGAGCGTCGGCCCGAACATGGTCGTCGTCGGCAGCCGGGGCACGAACGGCGCGATCCGCGGATTCGAGAAGGCCACCGGCAAGAACACCGCAACGGCCACCCCGGCCAACGGCGGCGGCACCTCCGGCACGATCGCGCTCAAGAACGGCGTGGTGATCTTCACCAACACCGCCCAGTACGGCTACGGCATCATGGTTCCCGACGCATCGTTCGTCTGGTCGCCGGTTCCGACCTCCGACACGTTCGCTCCCAACAAGATTCTCTCGGCCGGCCGCTGCCAGCCCTGTGTCGATGCCGACAACTGCGTCTACCTTCCCGGCATCGCCGAAGGATCGGGCACTTGGAACCTCGCGAGCTTCGACTGCACGAACCTCACCGCATCGTCGAAGAAGACCCCGAAATGGAGCGTGAACCTGCCCGACGGATTCCAGCAGACGGGCGCATCGCTCAGCGCCGACGGCACGACGCTCTACATCGTCGCCGACAAGGCCACCCCCTCGGTGGTCTACGCGCTGAACACCTCGAACGGTTCGACCCGCTGGTCGTACACGCTCGACGCAGCAAGCAACAGCATCCCGGCCGTCGATAATCTCGGCCAGATCCACCTCTGCACCAAGACGGGCGATTACGTCGTGCTGAGCGCCGAGGGCGAACTCCGCTACAAGGAGCATCTGGCCGACTCGGTGGACGGCTCGCCGACGATCTCCGAATGGGGCTACTCCTACTTCCTCGGCAAGGACTCGGCGGCAGGTGCGCTCAAGGTTTACTCCGTAGCGCTGCCCGGCGTCACCTCGCCCGCAGCTTCGGCGTGGTCTCAGTACGGACAGAACGCACGTCACAGCAACTACCAGAAATAACCGAATGTAGAATTCCGGAGGGACGGCGGTCCGCAGGGCCGCCCCGCCTTCCGGGAAATATAAGGAACCTGAACATGAAAAAAACAATAATTCTCGCGATGTTCGCGGCGCTCTGCACCCTGACAGCCGGATGCGCCGACGATTTCAAAACGGTACTCAACGACAAGTACTACGAGGACGACACGCCCTCCCGCGAACCCGACATCACCGAGCAGACGCTCACGCTCGGCAGCTACAACCTCTGGATTTCGGGCAAGGGCACGGGCGACTACCTGTGGACCAACCGCCGCACGGTGCTGGCGCAGTCGATCGTCAAAAACAAATGGGACATCTTCGGCTTCCAAGAGGCCAACGGAACGATCCAGAACGAGCTGCCGACGCTCGTCGGGCAGCAAGGCGGCAAATACGAATGGTGGTTCGTGGGCCGCGACTCGCAGGACGGCGTCAGCGGCGAAGCGCTGGGCATCGCCTACAACCCCGAACGTTTCGAGCTGACCGACAAGCACTTCTTCTGGATTTCGCCCACGCCCGACGAAATGAGCTACGGCTGGGACGAGCTGGGCTATCACCGCATCGCCGCCTGCGCCATGGTGACCGACAAACTGTATAACAAGCAGTTCTTTATGATGGTCACCCACGCCCCGCTGGGCGCCACGGCGCGCGCCGAGGGCGCCAAACTGCTGATCGAGCGCGAAAAGATGTATAACCCCGACGGCATCCCCTCGATTCTGGTCGGCGACATGAACGCCGCCATGGACGACGCCTCGTCGAAGACGCTCCGCACCCATTGGAACGACTCGTTCCTCACGGTGGAATCGGATTTCATCAGCGGTCCCGTCGGCACCTTCAACGGCCACAAAATCACAGCCGACCTCACGCAGGCCACGGCGCGCATCGACTACATCTACTCGCGCGGCGACGTGGAGCTAAAATCCTACAAGGTGGACAACACCGTTTACGGCAACATCTACCCTTCGGACCACTGCCCCCTGACGATTCAGTTCGACACCGACTACGAGAAACCCGCACCCGACGTGGTCGAGGGTTCCGGAACGGCCGCGGACCCGTGGCAGCTCAACTCCGTGAGCGACTGGAACACGGTCGCCGCGTCGATCAACCGGCAGGCCGAAGACGCCGTCTACACATCGGCGGCCTACTACCGTCTCACGGCCGACATCGACTTCGACAACAAGAACCTCACGCCGATCTCCTTCACGGCCGACAACACGATCTACTTCGAGGGCGAATTCGATGGTGCGGGACATAAGCTCCTCAATGTGAAGATCGTCGCTCCGGGCAAATCCTGCGGCGTATTCGGCGCCAACAAGGGCACGATCCGCGATCTGGCCGTCGAAGGTGCGCTTTCGACCGAATTCGAGATCGCGGGCGGCATCGTCGGCATAAACGCCGGCGTCATCGACGGGGCGACCTTCAAGGGCGACATCACGGGCGGCACCGGAGCCAAGACCATCGGCGGCATCGCGGGCCAGAACAAGGGTACGCTGGTCAACTGCGCCAACCTCGGCGGCACGATGAAGACCGACGCCCCGAAAGACCCCAACATGGGCGGCATCGTCGGCCAGATCGCCAAAGGCGACGACGGCTTGGGCCGCTATGTCATCAACTGCTACAGCCGGGTGGACCAACTCGAAGCGAAACACAACGACGTCGGCGGCATCGCCGGCATCGTCAGCGACGACAGCTTCGTCATCAACTGCTACTCGACCGTGGAAAAGATCACAGCCAACAGCTCCTACGCATCGGTGGTGGGTTACAGCAAGAAAGGCAACCTGCAGAACATCTACGGCAACTCGGCATGTCCGTCCAAGTCTGCGGCGAACTCCGCCGTCGGCAGCGACAAGGCGGCCGGAACGGTCTGGAAAAAGACGACCTTCGCCCTGCTCTCGCTCGACGAGATGAAGTCGGGCGCCGTCACCGTACCTTCGAGCGGCGAGTCGTGCGCAAACTTCGCCGCAGCGCTCAACGCCGGCGCAACGCTCTTCAACGACACCCCGGCGGCAACGCTGCCGGGCAAGCCCGACGTCGTCCTGCGCAAGTGGACGGCATCGGAGAGCTATCCCGTACTGGAAAAATAACTCTTCAGGAGAACCGGAACTTTCCGGTTCTCCCTTTTTAAACCGAACGAAATGAAACGTTACCTACTCATCCTCTGCGCAACAGCCGGTCTGTACGCCTGTTCGCAGCCGGCGGCCGAAACGACGGACAAAGCCCGGTTCGTCCGCGCGGAACTCCACAACCCCTCGTCACGGTACGTCGTGGTGGTCTCGCACCGCGGAGACTGGCGCAACTGGCCCGAAAACTCCATCCCAGCGATTGAATCGGTGATCGGCATGGGGGTAGACATCATGGAGCTGGACCTCAAGCTCACCAAGGACAGCGTGCTGGTCCTGTGCCACGACAAGACGATCGACCGCACGACCAACGGCCGCGGCCGCGTGTGCGACATCACCTACGACTCGATCCGGCGCTGCGTGCTGAAAACCGGCCACGGCGTGAAGACCTCGCTCAAAATGCCGACCCTGCGCGAAGCGCTCGCCGTCTGCAAGGACCGCATCGCGGTGAATATCGACCAAGGCTACGAATATTACGACCTCGCGCTCGCCATCACCGAGGAGCTGGGCGTCACGGATCAGGTGCTCATCAAAGGCAAACGTCCGGTGGAGACCGTCTCTGCAAAATTCGCGGAATACGGACACAACATGATGTACATGCCGATCATCGACATCCTCAAGCCGCAGGGCAGGGAGCTTTTCGAGGAATATGCCTCGAAGGGCGTCGTCCCGCTGGCTTACGAAGTGTGCTGGGACGACTATACGCCCCAAGTCGAAGCCTGCATGCGGCAGGTCGTCGCAGGCGGTTCGAAACTGTGGGTCAATTCGCTCTGGGACTCGCTCTGCGGCGGTCTGAGCGACGACAAGGCCTTCACAGAATCGCCGGACGAGGTGTACGGCCGCCTGCTGGACATGGGCGCTTCGATCATCCAGACCGACCGGCCCGAACTGCTGATCCGCTACCTCGAAGCGCAGGGCCGGCGCAAATAACCGAGCGACATGAACAAATTACTGATCTGCATGGCCGTCGCATGCGTGACGGCCTTCAACGCCGCGGCGCAGAGTTTCTCGGCCGCGACCTACAACATCCGCCAGCTCAACGCCAAGGACACGGCCGAGGGCAACGGCTGGGAGCGGCGTCTCCCGGTGATCTCGTCGCTGATCCGGTTCCACGACTTCGACATCTTCGGGGCGCAGGAGGTCTTCCACAGCCAGCTGCAGGGCATGCTCGCGGCGCTGCCCGGCTACGATTACGTCGGCGTCGGACGCGACGACGGGGCCGCAGGCGGCGAATACTCCGCGATCTTCTACAAGCGCGGCCGCTTCCGACTGCTCGATTCGGGCCATTTCTGGCTCTCTGAAGACCCCTCGAAGCCCGGCACGTCCGCATCTGCACATGGGGCCGGTTCTATGACAGACAGAGCCGTCAGCGGTTCTGGTTCTTCACGACCCACACCGACCACCGCGGCGAACAGGCTCAGGCCGAGAGCTGCCGCCTGATACTGGCGAAGATCGAAGAGTTGTGCCGCGGCGAGCGGGTCATCCTCACGGGCGACTTCAACGTGGGCGAAACGAGCCGGAGCTACGCGATCCTGCGCGACTCCGGCATCCTGTCCGACACCTACGACACGGCCGAAATCCGCTATGCCGAAACAGGCACCGAAAACTGGTTCGACCCCGACATCAAGACCTTCCGCCGCATCGACTACCTCTTCGTAACGCCGGGCTTCCGGGTGCTCCGCTACGGAATCCTGACCGACACCTACCGTTCGGAAAACCCGGACGGCGGGGAGCGGAAATTCCGGGCCCGGACTCCATCGGACCACTTCCCCGTGCAGGTCGAACTGGAATTCACGAAGCGGTAAGACTCCGATTAACCTGATAACGCAACCAACCTGCTTATGTCAATACTCTCATTTTTCAGAAAAAGCGCACCGGCGCCGCGTCTGCCGAAGGACGACGACGCCATGATGCGTCTCTACAAAAAACTCCGCTGGCAGAGCTTCATCGCCGGCACCGTCGGCTACAGTCTCTATTACGTCTGCCGCACGAGTCTCAACGTGGTGAAAAAGCCCATCCTCGAAAGCGGGGCGCTGGACGCCACGCAGCTGGGCGTCATCGGTTCGGCGCTGCTGTTCGCCTACGCCATCGGCAAATTCGTCAACGGATTCCTCTCCGACCACAGCAACATCAAACGCTTCATGGCCGCGGGTCTTGCGGTATCGGCGGTCGCCAACCTGCTGGTCGGCATCCTCGGCTTGGCCAACGGAGGCGGCATCGTCGGCAACATGGTGCTGTTCGTCGCCTTCGCCGTCATGTGGGGCGTCAACGGCTGGAGCCAGTCGATGGGCGCGCCCCCGGCCATCATCGCCCTCTCGCGGTGGTACCCGCTCAGCAAGCGGGGCACCTACTACGGATTCTTCAGCGCCAGCCACAACCTCGGCGAATTCCTGTCGTTCCTGTTCGTCGGCGCGGTCGTCGGCTTCTTCGGCTGGCAATGGGGATTCGTAGGCTCGTCGGTCGCCGGCGTGCTCGGCGTACTGACGATCGTACTGCTGATGCACGACACCCCCGAATCGAAAGGGCTGCCCCCGATCGAGGAGCTGACCGGCGAAGAGACTCCCGGCACGCCCCGCGACCACGGCAAAACTTCCGACCTGCAACGCTCCGTGATCCGCAATCCGCTGGTCTGGGTGCTGGCGCTCTCCAGCGCGTTCATGTATATCAGCCGCTATGCGATCAACGGCTGGGGCGTGCTTTTCCTGCAGGAGATCAAAGGCTATACGCTGGCCGCGGCCACGCAGGTCATTTCGGTCAATGCGCTCTGCGGCATCGTGGGCACGGTCTTTTCGGGCTGGCTCTCCGACGCCTTCTTCTACGGGCGGCGCAACGTGCTGGCCTTCGGCTTCGGTGTGCTGAACACCGTCGCGCTCTGCCTGTTCCTCTACTCCGGCGACGGGCTGATCGTCAATATCCTCAGCATGATTCTGTTCGGCGTGGCGATCGGCGTGCTGATCTGTTTTCTGGGCGGCCTGATGGCCATCGACATCGTACCGCGCGAAGCGACGGGCGCCGCGCTGGGAATCGTCGGCATGGCGAGCTACGTCGGCGCCGGCCTGCAGGACATCGTCAGCGGCTGGCTCATCAACTCCGGCAAAACGGAGCTGGACGGCGTGACGAGCTACAATTTCGATTCGGCGATCGTCTTCTGGATCGCCGCGTCGGCCGTATCGTTCATTCTGGCGCTCTTCGTCGCCAAACGCTCGCACCGGTAAGCCGCAGACAACTCATCCGCCGAATCAGGCTGCAAGAGATCCCTTGCAGCCTGATTTTTTACCCCGCGGTCCCCTTTTCCGCACTTTCGCCGGCATAGGGCCGATCGCTCAATTTATAAATTCTATGCGTTGATTTTTAGAAACATCCGGTTCGTTGAATTTATTTGCACGTAAGAAATCCGCGCTGTTTCTTTGCTTTCGGAACAGAAAAACAGCTCCATTTTTCAGTCAAACTAAAAACGCAACAAAGATGAAGAAAATCATTATCGTACTGCTTGCAGCAGCTGCAAGCTTTACGGCAGCCGACAAAGCTTCGGCGCAGGAGAAAGGTTTGTGGATCGGCGGCAAGCTGGGTTACTGGCACGACAAAACGGAAGTCGTCACAACCGATTCGTTCTCGATCGCTCCCGAAGCGGGCTACGATTTCAACAAGAGATGGTCGGTGGGCGTGGCGCTCGGTTACGAGTACCTGAAAGTAAAGGACGGCGGCAGCGCCAACGTCTTCACGGCGTCGCCCTATGCCCGTTACAAATATTATAACAAGGGGATTCTGTCGCTCTTCCTCGACGGCGGCGTAGGCTTCGCCTGCTGCGATCACGAGGGCTTTCAGGCAGGTATTACACCGGGACTGAGCGTGAAGATCAACGAGCACTTCAGCTTCCTGACGCAGGTCGGCTTCCTCGGCTACCGCAAGGACTACTTCAACGGCGGCAGCGGCGAGGCCTTCGGCCTGAAACTCTCCTCGTCCGATCTGAAATTCGGATTCTACTACAAATTCTAACCGACAACGAGGATATTCACGCCGCGCCGGTCCCGCTGGCGCGGCGTTTTTTTGACAACAAAAATCCGTTGCACATACGCGCATGCCCATCGGACCTCGGCCGTCGGTTCACCGTGCGGTCTACCCGTTCCACGCAAACCTCATGGAAAGCCCCTCCGCCGAGGGCATGAAAAAAGACAGCCGCACTCCTGCAACTGTCTGATTTTCATTGGTGGGAACAAGCGGATTTGAACCGCTGACCTCCTGCTTGTCGAGCAGGCGCTCTAAACCAACTGAGCTATGCTCCCGGCATAAAAAACCATCCTGTTTTGGATGGTCTCTGTCGTGGGAGCTGAGGGATTCGAACCCCCGACCCTCTGCTTGTAAGGCAGACGCTCTGAACCAGCTGAGCTAAGCTCCCGTTAAAAATGGCTCGGGACTGCAAAGGTAACCATTATTTTCTTTCCTCCAAATTTTTCAAAAAATTCACAAGAAGAAAATTTCCGCACCACTCTCTCAAACTACCTTTCGCAACCTTCGCGCATCGCGTCCGTTTCCCATTCGGGATTCAACGCGATGCAAATATAAGGATTTTCTCCGAAACAACGCACAACAACCGTTATTTTTTAACGAACCTACTAAAATACAACCAGATCATCTCCTATTTCAACTCTTTCTACGATTACTATTACTCCTTTCAATCGTTCTTTTCTTTTAAGATCTCGTTCATCCAACCCGACAAAATCGATCGGACATGCGCACAATGCTTGTTCCGACAAATAATTTTTACTTCAACGGTCCAAATAGATAAGCCTCGGGAATCAGAAGGTTTCCGGGCATGCTCATAGTTACGAGCTAAGTTAAAGACTGATAAACCCGGTTCTTGCCCATAATGCAAGAAATAGAACAATAATAGTAATAAAACAGAACATCAAAATATAATTATTGAACGGGGAAATCCAATCCGACTCTTTCGACTTTCTTATTCCTTATATTTTATGAAATTCTCCTTTTTCGTATAAGTATTCTCCCGGAGCTAAATTAGCAACTTGATTTATAAAATCCGTGAAATTGCAAAAGAAAGACCTGATGCTATGACTATTACTTCCTCCCGACTTTATGTAATAGATAGCATGAAATCAAAACATATTTTTCGAACGTGATTATGTACTTTAGGAACCTCTTTGAGAACCGAGCTTCCTAAGTCCCCTCCCAAGGAGGGAATTCAGGGGAACGTCGGTATTACAGACACGGCCCGGGCCGCGAATAAGCATCCTGCGGATTCGATGCTGCGACCATCGGATAAAGGGGCATTGAAAAATATAATTGACTTCGGCAGAATAAAACAAACAAGTTTGTTTATTCTGCCCTCATTTTTACTACCTTTGTAAAACGACATGAGAAAAATCACCGATAAACTGCGGCGGATCAATCCGTTTGCCAGGAAAAACGACGGTCCGCTGCCCCGGCCGCTACCGGGCGACCCGTCGCTGCGAGTCGTGAAGGTCTTCGTCGAAGGTTATGAGGACGTGGCTTTCTGGCGGGGCGTCTTCGACTGTTTCTCCAATCCTTACCTCTATTTCGAAATATCGGTGCCGACCCGCAAAGACCTGCCCAAAGGTAAGAAGGTGCTGATGTCGATGATTCCCGAATCGTCGGAGAGAATGTTGCTTTGCGTGGATTCGGATTTCGATTTCCTGTTCAACGGAGCGACAGAGCAATCGCGCCTGATCCGCGACTCACGGTATATGTTCCATACTTACACCTATGCCACGGAGAATTACCTCTGCTATGCTCCCTCGCTGCACAACGTCTGCGTCAAGGCGACCAAGAACGATACCCGAATCTTCGATTTCGAACGCTTCATGGCCGACTATTCCCGCACGATTTACCGTCTTTTTCTCTGGTATGCCTATTCGGCGAAGCTGTCGGACGAGCATGTGTTCACTCTTGTCGATTTCAAGTCTTCGGTAAGGCTCAACTACCTCGATTTGGAGGATAACGGGGCCCGGACGATCGCCTGGTTACAGCGCAATGTCGCCCGCCGCGAGCAAACGCTCGCCAGCAAGCATCCCAAACAGGCGGCGGAGTTGGACGATTTCGCCGCACAACTCGGTCGGCTCGGGGTAACGCCCGAAACGACCTATCTCTATATGCACGGGCACACGTTGATGGACAACGTGGTGATGGTGCTACTGGAAACCGTATGCGAAAAACTGCGTCAGATGACTGCGGCGCGAATCACTGCCTCGAAAAAGGAGGGCGTGGCGCTGAAAAACGAAATGAGCAATTACACCAATACCCAGCGATCGATCCGGGACGTGCTGCTCGACAACGAGAATTATCAGGACTGCCCTCTTTTCAAACGGCTCTACCGGGACATCGAGCGGTATATGGTACGTACGATCTGGCGGATGAAACAGCAGGGCGAGGTTCCTGCCTCCGAAACGATTTTTTCGATCGTCCGCGGCTTTCGGCGACGGTAAACGTGCGTTCGGGCACTACCAAAATGCCAAAAATTAAAACGGGCTGCCTAACAAGTCCGATTCTAACATTTTCACCTCTGTCAGAATGCACTCTGACAGGGGGGGGGCTTTCAATTTCACGGATTTGTTAGACAATCTTTAATTAATCTTTCACATTGTAATAAAATGGATAATCTTGTAGTTCTATTTTTGCTTGTTTTTTTGAAATTTTTACAAGAGGAAGTTCATTAATCCCATCTTTCATGATGGGATATAGTTTATTCCCCCGAACAAGGTAGCGATCTCTATTATCATCTGTACATATAGCAATCAATTTTGTCGCAGATTAACAAAAAAAACGTTAAATTTGCGCTAAAGATTGATTGACAGCGTTATGGAAAAATCGAAAAGAGTAGTCGGTTACGCCCGTGTTTCGACGGAGGCACAAGACATTACCCGTCAAATTGAACTTATTACGGCCTATTGTAGCGACCGAAATTATCATCTAATCAAAATCATTCAAGAGAAAATTTCGGGAGCCAGAAAGGACAGGAAAAGTCTAAATGAACTTTTAGATGTGGACGATGCGGTCGCCGATATGATTATCGTGTCGGAACTCTCCCGTTTATCGCGTGAAGATGATATTTTATCCGTTCTTTCAACGATAAACGAACTTTTGAAACAAGGTGTCGATATTCTGTTTTTGGATAAGCAAGACCGCATTTATAAGGCTGGAACTATTTTATCCCTTTACGACATCATTACGCTGTCAGTAGAAGCCAAAGCAAGTGCCGACGAACGCTACAAGATTGCAGGTCGGATGCAGACGGGTTTACGCTCCAAACTGGCCGAGTTTAGCAATATGTTTGCAGGCGGTACGGTTCCTTTCGGCTACAAAGTCATTCACAATCCCGATTACAAACTGAACCAAACGCCTAAAAACCTGCTTGTCGTCGATGCCAAAGAAGCCGAAGCGGTAAAATACCTTTTTCAGCAGCTAATCGACGGCAATACGATACGGCAGACTGTAAGGGTTTACAATAAATTATACCCTTACAAACTCTCTTATTCGGGCATCTGCCGCATTATCCGCAATCCCAAATACAAAGGGGAGATATACCGACGGGGAAAATTGTACGGCCAAATTCCCGAACTGCAAATCATCACGCCCGAAGATTTCGACAAGGCCAACAAACAGATGCGTGAAAACAGCCTGTTTCAAAGCAATGCTCCGAAATACTATAATCCGCTGAAAGGTTTGCTGTTTTGCCCGTGTGGATGCGGTCTTTACATGAAACCCAACCACAACAGCTATCTAATCTATCGTTGTTCAAGTGCTTATAACGACAAACAGAAATGCGAAAATTACGGCGTCAAATGCGCTTATATCCTATCGTCCGTTTGGACTTGTGTAAAGGAAACCTTGCACACCGAGGAATACAAGCGTTTCAATACCCAGCGGGCAAATGAATTGCAGGGGATAAACAAGCAGATTCGGGAAACAATCACCCGAAAAGTCAATAGCGTCGATGAACTGAAAACGCAATCGGCATCGTTGATTGCCAAAATCAAGAAACTGAATAATGATGACCTTATTAATGAATTGGAAACCGATTATAATGTGCTTTGCAAACAAATCAAGCAAACCGAGCAGGAAATTTCCGAACTGAACGGACAGATAGCCGAAAACGATGCCGAAATAAAACGGAACGTGGAGCAGAAAGATTTTAGCAAGATGGAGCAGTCGGCCTTATACAAGGAAAAATTGCAAAAGGCCGTCTATCATTCCCTCTCTGCCATGCGTGGCATTTTGGAAATAGTCTTTAAGAACGGCATGACACGTTACGTGCTGATTAAAAAGCACCGAAACGGCGGAACCTACCTTTTGCCCGATACGTTCAAAGGCGACATGGAGCGTAAACAAATTATCGTTCCGTCCTTACGAACCGACAAGGATAATCCCTATTCAGCCCAGCCGATGAATTTGCGCTACACGTTCGACGAATTTTTCAAAGCTATGCCCGTCGAAGAATACGAGATCCCGATAACGGAATGAAAAAAGAGGGCGATTGCTATAATGGCAATCGTCCCCTTTTCGGTTCGGCTAAACGACCGAACAATTAAAGATGTTCCCGTAACAGATCAAGGATTACTTGTTCTTGTGTCTGCGTAGAGGTTTTGCGGGCATTTTGGATTTTATCCGCCTGCCATTGGGCAAGTTTTTTTAATTTCTCCTCTATTTCAAGCGTGTAGGCCGCAGCATCTTCGGCTACATTGTAACCGTCTTGGATGAATGAAATCAAATACTTTTTAGCGAGGAATTTAGCCGTGAATTTTTCACTTGCCGCTTCAAACCATTTGCGGCTCTTGGCACACCACCCGTCAGCCTCTTGCAGACATTGGGGCATTTCACGGGTTTTAAGACTTGCCACCAAATCTTTGGCTTTGAGTTTGTTGTTGCCACACGCCCAAAGCGAGATTGTCGAAAGCGGGAAATTGCGTCGTTGCAATTCCATAGCAAAATCAAAGGCCGCATTTGTTTCCTTAATGGCCATTGCGGGGGCTGCCATGTAGTCGGAACCTTTCCACGTTTTCGTGCAAATGTTCATTTCGGCAATGAGTAATGCAATGGCAATCTTTTTATTCAGCGGTTCAATGACTACTAAATCTTCAAGCGGCAAGCCTAATTCAAGGTAGGCTTTCAGACGGTGCTGACCGTCCAAAACAGCGTAATAATCCTTTGCATGTTCATCGGCAATATCGTTGCCGTCCAAATCGGTCAGATGACCGTTTGATTTTATGACCTCTTCACCGTTCACCGCCGTAATGGGACACAATATCCCATGCTCGGAAATAGAATCCTTTTTTACTTTAATTGCTTTTTCGTCGGTAGGACGATTACCTTTAATAAACGCGAATTTATTCGCATCCGAAACGTTCAGAACATTCAACTTATTCATCGTGTTTTGTACTCCTTTTACAGAGGGGCTTAAATTAGGGACAGTCGCGAAATAGGCTTAAAATTATAACAAATTGATTGTCAA
>ERZ839741.3385-NODE-3385-length-12812-cov-3.226934_pt1 | contig 12812 bp, 11 predicted proteins | sample MGYA00519880_ERZ839741 | MGnify/ENA primary metagenome ERZ839741 (study PRJEB31850, sample SAMEA3708851) | human gut metagenome | biome: human gut; feature: human-associated habitat; material: faeces | place: China | collected 2014 ... | reverse complement strand
TTTTAAAGCGGTTTCCGTATCATCTGCACCGGCGGTTACGCCTAAGACATGTGTGGCAAACTGCGCAAAGCGGGCAGGACGGGCATCCAGTACAAATCTTGCCCAGCTGCCCCACAAAGCGGCGAGTCCGGCACCGTGTGCCACGTCAAACAGACCGCCGACTTCATGCTCCATTTTATGGGTTGCCCAGTCACCGCCGTCCGTGCCGCAGCCGGTCAGTCCGTTGTGGGAAAGACTGCCGGCCCACATGACTTCTGCACGCGCATCATAATTATCAGGTTCGTCTTTTAAAATCTTTGCATTTTTCATAACGGTGCGCATTAAAGATTCACTGATACCGTCTGTCAGTTCCATATTGTCACACTGGTTAAAATAGCGTTCCATGGTGTGCATTAAAATGTCAACACAGCCACTTGCCGTCTGATATGGCGGGAGTGTCATGGTCAGCTCCGGATTCATAACGGCAAAGCGGGCACGGCTGAAATTACTGCTGTAGCCGCGTTTAATCTGACCGTCTTCTTTGGTGATAACAGAAGAACCGCTCATTTCACTTCCGGCAGCAGCAATGGTAAGCACTGCGCCGATTGGAAGACAGCCTTCTGCCTGACGTTTAAAATCATAAAAATCCCAGACATCGCCGCCGTTGTAGACACCGTAACCGATGGCTTTCGCAGAGTCAATGACACTGCCGCCGCCGACAGCAAGAATAAAATCTACATTTTCTTTTTTACAGAGTTCAATACCTTCATAAACAAGGGAAAGGCGCGGATTTGGCACAACGCCGCCCAGTTCTACGTAAGAAACCGCTGCTTCGTCAAGGGATGTCTTAATGCGGTCGAGCAGACCGGAGCGGACAACACTGCCGCTTCCGTAGTGAATTAAAACCTTTTTGCAGTGCTGTTCTTTAACCAGCGCACCGGTCTGATTTTCAGTGCCTTTGCCGAAAACAACCTTTGTCGGTGTATAATAAGTAAAATTTTCCATAGATAACTGCCTCCAAATATTTTAAAATAAGTATGTATTTATAAAAAATACATGACAGATGAGAATGATTTCAGTATTATTATAGAGAAAGATTTTTTAAATTTCAAGAATGGAGCAATGTGAAGCACCCTTAAATTTAAGGCGCTTCACATGGCATTTTGTGCTGCGGGCATCACAAAATGCTTTTATCGCAGAACTGAATGAATTCAGATGAGAAATCGCCCGTGCGAATTGCTCATCGCTGGATTGCGATAAAAGGGCGCAAGAAAAGGAGAAGAATATGACAACAATTCAGACGATTGCTGCAACGACGGAATGTAATGATGTAATTCCTGAGCAGATGAATACAGAACTGACAATTTTAAGTGGCAAGTTTGCCGGTACGTGCTATGCAAAGGAAGGGTACCAGACGATTCGTACCCAGCCGGTGGAACGTGCGGTAAAGAGAGCAGAAAGCACGGCGGAACGCGGACATCATTCGGTATTTCAGCACTGCATGGTGACAATGGAAATTCAATGTCCGAAAATCATTGCCATGCTGTTAAATTCTATCGGTGTATCCAATACATCGGAAAAAAGCGCAAGATACACCAAAATGCAGCCGCAGACCGAAAAAGAACAGGAGTTCTATGAAAAGTGGCATACACTGGTATTAGAACGGATTTGTGAAGTGTATCCGGGGAAATTTGATGAAAAGGAAGTGGACAAGCTTGCCTATGAAAATGCAAGATATATGATTTCTGTTTTTTGTCCAACTGCAATGGTCTATTCCCTGCCGTTCCGTAACATTTTCTATGTGCTGGACTGGACAGAGCAGATGAAGAAAAATCTGGAGAAATTATCCGGCGGCTTTAATAAAAGACTGCATGACGAACTGGAATCCTTAGAGGAGCAGTTACTTTTCGTTGTCGGCGGAAAACAGAATTTCCATGACAATAAAAATGAAGCCTTCCGCTTTATGCCGGTACAGGCTTACGGGGAGGACGATAACGACAACCGTGAATATTTTGGTGATGTCTATACGGCAAAATTCCTTGCTTCCTTTGCACAGGTAGCACAGGAACAGCGCCACAGAACCTTGCGCGTAAAAATTCATTTCAGCGGGGACGATGCAGAAGAATATGGTTTTTACGTACCGGAAATTCTTCGGGGAACACCGTTAGAGGAACAGTGGCTTTCGGATATGCGAAGCATTAAGGAAATATATCCGCAGGGAACACTTGTATCCGTTACGGAACAGGGCTTGTTTGAAGATTTTGTATTAAAAAGCAAAGAGAGAATGTGCGGCAGGGCGCAGCTTGAAATTATGCGCATTACAGAACAGCTCACACAGAAATTTGTTGAGAATGCAGATAATCTGTCCACTGCCAATAAGAAACGTTTAAAAGACACCACAGAAAGCGGGAAGCCGTGCGCCCGCTGTGGATTTGCGGACTTTACCTGTACAGAAGGCTGCAAATGGGGCAAAAACGGCGCACTAACACGCACAATTTAGGAATACAAAAATATAGAATAGAAAGCTGTCAGATACAGAAATGTAAAACATTTTCTCTGACAGCTTTTTTGTATATTTTTTTAAGAATCCGCCATACTGAAATTGTGATGTTAAAATGGAGGAGCTTTATGAAAAGAAAATTTGGTATGGCGGATAAGCTTGGGTATATGTTTGGCGATTTTGGCAATGACTTTGCATTTATATTATCGTCTATGTTTTTGTTAAAATTTTATACGGATGTGATGGGCGTGTCGGCGGCAGTCGTTGGCACGATGATGATGGCAGCACGGCTGCTTGATGCGTTCACGGATGTGACGATGGGACAGATTGCGGATAGAAGCCGCGGAAATAAAAAAGGCAAATTTGCACCGTGGCTATTAAGAATGTGCGGACCGGTGGCAGTATCTTCATTTTTAATGTATGCTTCGTGGTTTGCAGAAATGCCGATGACATTTAAGATTATCTGGATGTTTTTTACGTATCTGCTCTGGGGCAGTGTGTTTTATACGGCAATTAATATTCCATATGGTTCGATGGCATCGGCAATTTCGGCAGAGCCAAAAGACAGAACGGCGCTATCGAACTGGAGGACAATCGGTGCTACGCTTGCGGCAACGGTTATTGGTGTTGTACTGCCGTTAGTGGTTTATTACACTGATGAAAACGGGAATGCCGTGCTTTCCGGTACGCGTATGAGCATTGCAGCATTCTGGTGTTCTGTAGGTTCAGTTATCTGTTATCTGTTGTGTTATTTTATGGTAACGGAGCGCGTAAAAGCAGAAACAACAAAGCAGAAATTCTCATTTATGGGGCTGGTTGGCAGTCTGATTCAGAATCGTGCGCTCATCGGAATTGTTGTAAGTGCACTGCTGTTACTGCTTTCTCAGTTGTCGTTATCCAATATGGGTGCATACATTTATCCGAATTATTTCGGTGATGTCAAAGGACTTTCGCTGGCTTCACTGATCGGAACGGTGGTTACTCTGGTGCTGTCTGCATTTACGGTGCGGCTGGCGGAGCGGGTCGGGAAAAGGGAAATGTCGGCGGCCGGATCGCTTATCGGTGCGGCGGCATTGATAGCGGTATATTTTGTGCATACAAGAAATGTGTATGTGTGGCTTATTTTTTACGGCATTTCCTATATCGGACTGGCAATGTTTAATCTCGTGTGCTGGGCGATGATTACAGATGTGATTGATGATACACAGGTGCGTACCGGACAGCGCCCGGACGGAACAATATATGCGGTGTATTCCTTTGCAAGAAAGTTAGGACAGGCGGCATCATCCGGGCTTGTCGGTGTTTTGCTGTCAGTGATTGGCTATAGTACGGCAACGGCATATGACGAAAAGGTTGTAAACGGCATTTATACGATTACGTGTATTGTACCGGCAGCAGGATTTGTTTTACTTGCACTGTCTTTATGGTTTTTATATCCGCTAGGAAAGACTAAGGTGGAAGAGAATGCACGAATTTTAAAAGAACGAAGGGACAGAAACGGAATGTAAGGGACTGGCAGTCCGTTGTTTTGGTATAAAAACAGGAATAATTGCTGATATTATTTACTTTTACACGGTAATGTGGTATAATCAAAATTACTTAAATAGTGTGACTTGATGAAAATTTTAATTAATAGATACGAAAGGTGGAAAAAAGGTTATGGAAAGAGTACACAAGGCGAATCTGCTGGTGATTCTGGCATGTGTCCTGACAATGTCGGCTACAACGGTCATGTCATATGGAATGTCAACGCGGACAATCAAAGGATGCGGTGTGTTATGGGCAACGCTGATTATTGTAATGATTGTCCAGTTTTTACAGGTCAGTGATTTTGTCAAGGCAATGGCAATTGTTTTATGCCCGTCTTATGCCGTATTAATTTATTCCGGCATGGTGAATGGCAACAGTATTGCATTTCTGGCAAATTTCATCACATTATGTATGGCAGTCCGGTATTTTGATAAGAAAATTATCAAGTATTATGCGATTCCGTTTACGGCGACATGTGTTGTATGTCTGTTTATTAATGTTAAGATTATTGATCAGGCATTTGTTGGTGCAATTTCAAAAATTTGTTTATTTGCAATAAGTGCAGTGCTTTTATATCTTGGGACGAAATTTGGGGAGAAAAAGACAAGGCAGGCAGAAGCGGCACTCTGCCAGGTGCAGGAAAATACAGCAGTTGCCAACCGGATTGCTTTTAATCTGAACAGGGAAATTGTTGAATGTGGCACACAGGTAGAAGAAGTGACTTCCCATGCACAGTCTGTTAAGACATCCGCAGAACAGATGGAGCAGGTTGTGGATGAATCCAGCCGTGCGATTCAGACAGTTAGTGAGAAACTCAATACAGCCAAAGAACAGATTGATAAAAATTATGACTATGCACAGCAGCTGGAGCAGAGCTTTGCAGAAGTGACACAGGCAGTAAATGACGGTAATAAAGAAGCAAAGACAGTTCAGAAATCTATGCTTGAAATGTCTGAAACGGTCGGTCAGGCAAGTGATGCCACGGCAGGGTTGTTAGAACAGATGAATACGATTACAGGCATTTTAAATGATATTAATGCAATTGCCGGACAGACAAATCTCCTGTCCTTAAATGCTTCAATCGAAGCCGCCAGAGCCGGTGAACATGGAAAAGGATTTGCGGTGGTTGCAGACCAGATCCGTGTTCTTTCAGAAGACAGTAGAAAATCGGCAGACAGTATCAAAGAAATTATTCTGACACTGACAGAAACCGTCAATGGTGTGGTAGACAAGATTTCAGCAGGTGCTGATGCGGCAAAGAACAGTTCCGTACAGATTGAAGATTTAATCGGTAAGCTCGATACGGTTAACAACTCCGCAGAATCTGCAACAGTAGTTGTCAAAGAAGAATACGATGTTATCGGTGAGGTCAAAAGACAGTTTGACGATATTCAGGAAGAACTGGATACCGTAGCTGCAACTTCAGAAGAAAATGCCTCAATGGTTGCGGAAATCGGCAATAATATTGTCAATCAGACGGATTATGTCATGAAGCTTTCCGGTTCAATTGACAGTTTAAAGGAGTCTTCTAAGAAGCTGGAAGAACATTTTAATGAATAAAAATACAGATTTAGTAAATTATCTGGCGCAAAAGTATAGACAGAATAAACAGTTCTGTATAGATGAAAGCCGCAGGGGCATATGCTTCTGCGGCTTTTGGTATTTCAGCTATCTTTATGCGGGGGCTTGAACGGAAGCCCATAGTGTTGTGCTTATTACAACTATAAAATGTAAACAAGAATAGATACAACCGTACTTGTCAGTCCGCCACCGCCGATGAATCCGCCGATTAACGCACCGAGAATAAGACTATATGCAGGGTGGACTTTTTTAATAATTAAAATAATTGCAATCACGAGCCCAATCAAAGCTCCAATTTTTCTCTATAATGATGAAAATGTCCGTATTGTGCGGAATACCTGCTCTGCGGTGTCCGCCATATTCTGACGGGCGTTGGCAGGATTCATGGCATCTTCTAAAGAAACAACATTTCTTAAAACCGGGAAAAAGGCATCAATGCCCTCGCGGTTGCAGGCAGTGGCATCTTTTGTGACACAGCCTGAGAACGCAAGTACCGGTTTGTCAAACTGCTTGGCAATCTTTGCGACACCAATCGGGGCTTTTCCCATAACCGTCTGACCGTCTAACCGGCCTTCTCCGGTTACGACAATATCTGCATCTTTGATATAATCACTTAACCGGGTTTCTTCAAGAACAATCTTAATCCCGGATTCAAGCGTGCCGTTTAAAAAGGTCATAAAGGCAAAACCGAGACCGCCTGCGGCACCGCTTCCTGCCGCTTTCGGATTGGCGTGCGGGAAAATTTCCCGTGCCAGTGTGGCATAGTAAGCCAGCCATTTATCCATTTGCAGAATCATGGCCGGCGTAGCGCCTTTCTGCGGACCGAAAATAGCACTGCATCCCTGCTCACCGCACAGAGTATTGGTTACATCACAGGCAATACGGAACGTACAGTCTTTTAATTCCGGCAGGACATTGTCGGTGGTAATTTTATCAAGGACTTCAAGACCCATAGCGCCGAAAGGAACCGGATTGCCGTTTTTGTCAAGCAGTCCGAAACCGAGGGCCTGTAACATACCGGCACCGCCGTCATTGGTGGCACTGCCGCCGATACCCACAATAAAGTGGCGGCAGCCTTTTGTAATCGCATCGCGGATGACTTCGCCGACACCGTAGGTCGTTGTATAGAGCGGGTTGCGCTCCGTGTCGGAAACAAGTGTAATACCGGCAGCACCGGACATTTCAATAATGGCAGTCCTGGTGCTGTCAACAATGCCGTACTGGCAGGATACCGGATTGCCGAGCGGTCCGGTGACGGTAACGGTTGTAAGCTGTCCGGCACAGCCGAGTGTCAGTGCTTCAACCGTTCCCTCGCCGCCGTCTGCGAGCGGACGGACTTCAATCTGCGCATCGGGATAGACGCGCCGGATACCTTCTGCGGCGCTGTTTCCCGCTTCAAAGGAAGATAAGCTTCCTTTAAAAGAATCAATTGCAATTACTGCTTTCATAAAATCAACCTCACAATCTTTCAACTTATTTATCATTTGGTTTGGAATCATCTGTTCATAGTGTTTTGTATCACGCGTGTTTTTGATGATGTTATTATAACAGGGCATTTTTTAAAATGATATGTTATACAGAACAAAAAGAAGTATAAAATGATATAAATTTATGTCATACTAAACAATATTAAAGAGAACATAAAAAAATTCTGCATTTAAAATGTGACTAGGAATCACTGCATTTGTAAAAATTAGAAAAATCAGACGGACCAATACCGGTTATATAAAAGCCGGAGAAACCATCGAAGTAATAGATGATGACAGTTTTTTCGGCACAAAAAGGGGCATCAATATCCCGATTACATATAACGGAAAAATCATTGCGGTTATCGGAATCAGCGGAGCCGTTGAGGAAGTGAGAAAGTATGCCTATTTGTCGGATACGCTTAAAGAAAACGGCTTATCAGAGGATACGCTGTGCCGGGTGGTAATTGTACGCCTGAATGTGCGCTATAATCTGAATAATCTGTTTATGATACAGTCGGCGATTACACAGGCATTTGCACAGATGAACTGCAGCTTTTACAGATACAATTATCCCAATGAGTATATTTTAATTATTGAAAAGGAACGGCTGGAGAAAAACAGGCATATTTTAAAAAGACTGGCAGATACATATGAAAAGGTATTGTGTATCGGTGTCGGCAGTGTCAGCACGGTCATGGCAGGAGCGGCATCGTATGACTGACCGGCTACAATCCGCGTAAATTTACCGATGCCGTCGTCTTATACAGTGCTGTGCGGCTGGAAGATATCCCGGAATCATAAAAACGATGGACAAGTAATTAAGAAAATTTCTCAAAAAGTTCTTGACTTCTAATGAACGTTAGCATATACTAACAAAAGTAGGAAAGAACTATCAAAAGTTATTTATGATACACAAGAAAGGAGCTGCAATGATGCCGTTATCAATGGTTAAAGCGGGGGAAACAAATATTATCAGAAAGATTGGCGGAAAGGAAGAAGTCCGCAAGTTTTTGGAAAATCTTGGATTTGTGACCGGTGGGGAAGTTACTGTAGTATCTGAGATAAATGGCAATATGATAGTCAACGTAAAAGATTCCAGAGTTGCAATCGGTAAGGACATGGCAAACAAAATTATGGTTTAGTCATGCTTATATAGAAAACATTTCATGAGGAAAGAAGGAACAGAGTTATGAAAACGCTGAAGGAAACAGCTTGCGGCCAGACGGTGAAGGTAAAAAGACTTCACGGTGAAGGCCCTGTAAAAAGACGGATTATGGATATGGGCATTACAAAAGGTGTCGATGTGTATGTACGCAAGGTTGCACCTTTAGGAGATCCTGTAGAAGTAACAGTAAGAGGATATGAGCTATCGTTAAGAAAAGCCGATGCGGAAATGATTGAAGTGGAAGCATAATTTTCTTGCGGGGTGATAGACAGAAATTTTTTTTTACATAGGGGTTAGAAAACGCTAACAAAAATAAGTTATATGAAAGGAAGCATTGAAATGTCGATTAAAATTGCACTTGCAGGTAACCCAAACTGCGGTAAGACGACACTGTTTAATGCACTGACCGGTTCGAATCAGTTTGTAGGTAACTGGCCTGGTGTTACAGTAGAGAAAAAAGAAGGAAAACTAAAGGGACACAGCGATGTAACCATCATGGATTTACCGGGTATTTACTCATTATCTCCATACACACTGGAAGAAGTTGTGGCAAGAAATTATCTGGTTGGGGAAAGACCGGATGCCATCTTAAATATCGTAGATGGTACGAATATTGAAAGAAACCTGTATCTTTCCACACAGTTAATGGAACTGGGAATCCCGGTCATCATGGCTGTCAACATGATGGATATTCTTGAAAAGAACGGGGATAAGATTCATTTAGATAAGCTTTCAGAAAAGCTTGGCTGCCCGGTTGTAGCAATTTCAGCGTTAAAGGGAACAGGCATTAAGGAAGCAGCAGACAAAGCTGTTGATTTAGCAAAGAAAGCAGCAACTGTAACAATTGCACATTCATTTGCAGACAGCGTAGAAGCAGTGATTTCAGCAGTGGAAGCAAAAATCGGAAGCGATGTGGCAGACGAACAGAAGCGTTTCTTTGCCATTAAGTTAATCGAAAAAGATGATAAGATTAAAGATATGATGAAGTCCGTACCGGATGTATCCGCAGAGGTACAGAAGTTAGAGGATGAATTTGATGATGATACGGAAAGTATCATTACCAATGAAAGATACCAGTACATTTCATCCATCATTCATGACTGCTGTACAAAGAGCAAGAAATCAGAAGGCGGCTCTGTATCCGATAAGATTGATAAGGTTGTAACAAACAGATGGGCAGCCCTTCCAATCTTTGCAGCGGTAATGTTCCTTGTTTACTATATTTCTGTAACAACAGTCGGTTCATGGGCTACAGACTGGGCAAATGACGGTGTGTTCGGCGATGGCTGGCATTTATTCGGAATCGGTACATCTGCTTACAACGATGCAGCTGATGAATATGCTCCATACGATGCTGAAATCAAGGGCTTCTTAGAAGCAGCAGAAGAAAAAGCACCGGATGTCACAAAAGAATTTACAGAAGTTTATGATGACGAAGATGCGCAGGAAGCAGATGTCGATGCAGCAATCAAGGCATTTACATCAAACAGTGCAATCAAATCTCTTACAACAGAGGTTAACATTGCAGGAGAAGACGAGGACGAAGAACTCGTAAATGTGAATGTAGCAACATTTGAAACAGCTTTGGAGCAGGAAGAACCGGACCCGGCTGACTATGGTGTATGGGTACCTGGTATTCCGGTATTAATCGGTAACGGACTGGATGCAATCGGCTGTGCTGACTGGCTTTCAGGATTAATCCTTGACGGTATTGTAGCCGGTGTCGGTGCGGTATTAGGTTTCGTACCACAGATGCTTGTATTATTTATTTTCCTTGCATTTCTGGAATCATGCGGCTATATGGCACGTGTTGCCTTTATCATGGATAGAATTTTCCGTAAGTTTGGTCTTTCAGGAAAGTCCTTCATTCCAATGTTAATCGGCAGCGGCTGCGGTGTTCCGGGTGTCATGGCTTCAAGAACTATTGAAAACGACAGAGACCGTAAGATGACCATTATGACAACAACATTTATTCCTTGCGGTGCAAAGCTTCCAATCATTGCTTTAATCGCAGGTGCGTTCTTTGACAATGCAGGCTGGGTAGCATGGAGCGCATACTTTGTAGGTATTGCCGCAATCATCTGCTCAGGTATCATCTTAAAGAAGACAAAGATGTTTGCAGGAGAACCGGCACCATTCGTTATGGAATTACCGGCATATCATATGCCGACTGTTGAAAATGTACTGCGCAGCATGTGGGAAAGAGGATGGTCATTCATCAAGAAGGCAGGTACAATTATTCTTCTTTCAACAATCGTGTTATGGTTCTTAATGAACTTTGGATGGGCAGACGGCTCATTCGGTATGCTTGAAGCTGAACAGCTTGACAGCAGTATCCTTGCAGCAATCGGTAGTGTTATTGCACCAATCTTTGCACCACTTGGATGGGGCAACTGGAAGATGGCAGTAGCAGCTATTACAGGTCTGATTGCAAAGGAAAATGTAGTAGCAACATTTGGTATCCTCTTTGGTTTTGCAGAAGTTGCAGAAGACGGTGCAGAAATCTGGGGACAGCTCGGTGCAAGTATCGTACCGATTGCCGCTTACGGTTTCTTAGTATTCAATCTTCTTTGTGCTCCTTGCTTCGCAGCGATGGGTGCGATTAAGAGAGAAATGAACAACACAAAGTGGTTCTGGTTTGCAATCGGATATCAGACAGTTCTTGCATATATTGTAGCATTCTGTATCTATCAGATTGGTTCTGTATTTACGGGAAATATCCACGTAGTTGGATTGATTATCGCACTTCTTTTTGTAGCCGGTTTTATCTATCTGTTAGTAAGACCTTACAAGGAAAGCGATACATTAAAAGTCGATATGAAAAAGAAAGCATTTGCAAAATAATGTATGAATAGGGAAAAGGGTCTGTATCAACAATCTGCTGATGCAGACCCTTTTTGTAAAATGGAAAAATTTGTATTTGTATCAGAAAGGATTGGTGTATTATGGGAACAGTTATTGTTGGAATCATCGTACTTGCAATCGCAGGCGGCGCAGCATACAGTCTGCACCGTGACAAGAAAAACGGAAAATCGCAGTGCGGCGGGGATTGCAGCCGTTGTGGCGGACACTGTCATTAAACGAAAACTAAAAAGAAAAGAGGCTTAGATGAAAAAAATAGTAAATGGAATCTGTATTTGTCTGGGATTTTTATCCCTTGCCATCGGCATTGTTGGTGCAGTCCTTCCGGTACTGCCCACAACGCCGTTTTTAATTCTTTCGGCAGCGCTGTTTGCAAAAAGCTCGGAGCGCTTTCACACATGGCTGCTGTCCACAAAGCTGTATCAGCGGTATATCGGGGATGCGGTACATAAAAAGCAGATGACAAAAAAAGCAAAGCGGAATCTGCTGGTAACACTGGGGATTATTTTTGCCATTGGTTTATACTTTTCGCCGCTGTTTGCAAAAATAATTATTTTGATTGTAGCGGCGGGACACTTTTACTACTTCCTGTTCCGGATTAAAACAGTAGACGGACAGGAAAGCATGGAGCTTGAAAATGAGTGCGAATAAAATAGATGTGGAAAAGAAACGGGCAGAAGAAAAAAAGCTTTTGTCCGTTATGATAGGAATATACTGCCGCGGCAATCACAGCGGCAATGATGGGAATAAAAAAGAATTGTGCGATTACTGCAAAAAACTGGAGGAATATGCGCTTTTCAGGACAGAAAAATGCCCATTTATGGAAACAAAGACTTTTTGCAGTGCCTGTAAGGTTCACTGTTATGCAAAAGAACAGCGGGAACAGATTCGTGCAGTCATGCGTTATGCAGGACCGCGGATGATATTTTCTCACCCGGTACTTGCATTAAAGCACATACGGACGACCATAAAAGAAAAGAGGAAAAAGAAAAATGTTTCATAAACGGCTCATGCAGGAATTTCGTGATAACATGAAATACGTTGCGGGCATGGTTGCAACACAGTGGCTCATGCTGATTGCAAATGTATTTTTTATGTATACGCTTGCCGGGTTTATCAGCAGTGCGGCAGACGGCACGGCAAAGACAGCAGATTTACAGAAGATTTTTATTGTGCTGGCATGTGTTATCGCAGTGCGTGCGGTAAGCACCTATGTCAACAGCAGACTTTCATTTGCGACTTCCTGCAATGTAAAATCCAGAATCCGTAAAATGGTCTATGAAAAACTCATGCGTTTTTCGGGTTCATACAGAGAACATCTCTCCAGTGCGGAAGCGGTACAGATTAGTACGGAGGGCGTAGAACAGTTAGAGATTTATTTCGGGAAATATGTGCCGCAGTTTTTCTACAGTATGTTAGCGCCGCTGACACTTTTTGTCATTGTCGGCATGATGAACTGGACGGTTGCGGTGGTTTTATTAATCTGTGTACCGTTGATACCGGTATCCATTATTGCCGTGCAGAAATTTGCAAAGAAAATGTTGGCAAAATACTGGGGAACATACACAGAGCTTGGTGACTCCTTTTTAGAGAGCCTTCAGGGACTCACAACATTAAAAATATACGGTGCAGATGAGCGCTACGCAAAGAAAATGGACGAGGAAGCTGAAAAGTTCAGAAAGGTGACAATGCGTGTGCTGATTATGCAGTTGAATTCCATCAGCAT
>ERZ839741.3381-NODE-3381-length-12820-cov-2.830161_pt1 | contig 12820 bp, 10 predicted proteins | sample MGYA00519880_ERZ839741 | MGnify/ENA primary metagenome ERZ839741 (study PRJEB31850, sample SAMEA3708851) | human gut metagenome | biome: human gut; feature: human-associated habitat; material: faeces | place: China | collected 2014 ... | reverse complement strand
TATGACCGCAGAGATCCAGGTCTGCACCTGAAGAAGCTACCTCGTCCAGCTCGCCGGGCTGGTGATCCATAAAAATAACAGGGCGTCTCAGATCCAGTGATTTGGTAAGCTGGGAAGGACTCTTACGTGTGTCGTCCATTTTGCGGCAGCGGGAAGGGTCCTTTCGTCCTGTAAGATAAAACCGCTCATCAATAAGAACAGTCTCATCATTGAGAAGCCGGATGTTGGCATCTTTCAGGAACTGTGTCATTCTGGGATCATCGTAGTCCTTATTCGCAGAGCGGAAAGTGAATCCCGCAAGGATCGGTTCATTGAGGTCATGGTTGCCCCAGCAGGCATAAACGCCGTATCTGGATTTCAGCGAACGGAGAATGGCCGCTGTTTTTTTCGGGTTTTTGATCCCCTCATATTCATTATCAAAAATATCGCCGGCAATACAGATCAGATCCGGATCTTCGGCGTTGATCTTTTTTACAAGAAGTCCGGCATGTTTTTCTCCGATACTGTAACCGAAATGAATGTCTGCGAGCAGGACGATCTTCAGGGAGTCCATTCCCTTCACCTGCTTGTCTATTTTCACATCATAAGTTTTTGTCTTAAGATTCCACTGATTTAAAATTCCATAAACACTGATGCCGATAATGAGAAGTGTGCAAATTGCCCCGGTGAGCACGAAAGCTTTCCGAGTGTAAAGCCAGTCCGGATGTAGCGTATGTTTCAGGATCAGTCTTGCCAGATCTGTTGTGACAATGATGATCAGAATATAAAGAAAAGTGCCCTGAAAATAATTTGCCGTATTTTTCAGAAAACGGTGAAATGCCGGCGGTTTCCGGATCAGAAAACTGGTGAGCAGTGAGGATGCCAGAAAAATATAAACACCCGCAAAGCACACCCGAAACAGCGGTGTCTGAAACAGATGCGTACAGGCTCCCATCCACAGGATCATCCAGCGGACGATATAAATATTAATGAGAATGTAAAGCGGTGCGAGAAAAATAGCAAGCATTAAATTTGGTAAACCTCCGTGATTTTCGTAAGTGCAGATGTTCAGGTTGTTACAGAGCAATATCACAGAATGTCTGTGAATACTTGAGCTATAGCTACACAAGTATAGCGCAAATAATAATTTTTTGCAAAAGAACATATATTAGAAAAAAGACCGATTATGGTGTTTTTATGAAAAAATATGTGTACTTCCGGTATTTTGTGGTGTTTCTGGTGATCGTCCTGCCGTATTTTATGGGGGCGGTGTTTAATGGGGCTGATATGGTCATGGCGGAGCGCAGGCCGGAAGTGGAGATGTTTCTTCCGATTATTGTGTCTTCCCAGATCGGATCGGATATGAAAAAAGAAACCATAAAAGCGCAGACCGTAATCGCAAGGTCGAATATGCGGAGAATACTCGGGGAGGGGAAAATACTTCCGCAGATACTGCAGGAGAAAACTGACGGAAGAGATTATATTAGAAATATTTTTTCCAAAAAAGACAAAGTCTATCAGCAGGCAGCAGAAGAAACGAGTGGTCAGGTGTTGACATATCAGGGGGAGCTGAAGCTGCTCCCGTGGCATAAGGTCAGCGGTGGAAAAACACGCAGCGGAAAAGAGGCTTTTCGGGATGAGGCATATACATATCTGAAATCTGTGGACAGCAGTGCGGACAAAAAATCGCCGGATTATATGGATGTGGTTGAAATTCCCGTGAGTCAGGCCGGGGAGGTGAAAATCCGGGAACGGGACAGTGCGGGCTATGTGACAGAGCTTTCCAGCGGAAAAAATCTCCTGGAGGGAGAGAGTTTTGCTGTGGGTATGGGATTGAAGTCTGCGAATTTCAGTTTGCAGAAAAAGGGTGATGTGTATGTTCTGCGGGTGCGGGGCAGCGGACATGGAGCAGGTTTTTCGCAATTTGGCGGAAATGAGATGGCGAAGGGCGGGAGCAGCGCAGAGGAGATCCTGAAAAAATATTTTCCGGCCATGAAACTGGAAAATTTGTAAAAAGTGAATAGAGAGTCATATTCTGGACACCCTATAGATACAGAAACGATGTACTGGTGAACAGTTATCGGAAATGAACATATCAGACAGAGGTGGAAAGAATATGATGAAAAGTAAAGTTGTGAGAGGAATTATCAACGGTGGAGTTCTGGCAGCAGTGGCAGCTCTTGGGATCACAGTGTATCAGCTGGGAACCAAGCCCCTTACGGAGTCAAAAGATGATTCTGTGCAGATGGAGGAGACAGGACTGGAGGAAGAAATCTCTGATGAGGGAGATGCGGAAGTTTCCGGAAGTGGAAGCACGGATGGGGATTCGGTGAAGAATGCTGCGGTTGATGCGGACGGCATGGCTGGCAGCAGTGGAACAGGAGATATGGCTGACGGAGGTAGCAGTGCTGAAGGAACTGGTGCGGCAGCTGCAAATGCAAATGAAAGTAATAGTGCTGCGGTTGCCGGTGTGAATGGTTCTGCTGTAAGTAAAGCTGCAGGTAAATTAGCAGATGGTACTGGAGCAGATTCTGCGGAAACTGCATCTGCAGGTAATAATTCAACCGGAAACACCGGAACAGACAGTACTGAGACTTCTGCAGCGGGAATTGCTGCACAGAATCTGAATTTTACCGAGAATTCTCTTATGGAGTGGCCGGTCCGCGGAACGGTTCTGATCGATTATAATATGAATGAAACAGTTTATTATCCAACTCTCGACCAGTACAGGGTAAGTCCGGCGATCGCAGTTCAGGCTGTGGAGGACGCGCCGGTTTATGCGGCTGCAGACGGACAGGTGCTTTCTGTTGAGCAGGATGCCTGCACCGGAACGACTGTGACGATGGAGCTTGGAAACGGGTATCAGGCTGTGTATGGACAGCTTAAAGATCTTACCGTTGCAGAAGGTGATACAGTAAAAGAAGGAGAAGTGATCGGAAATGTCAGCGAGCCGACAAAATATTATTCCGTGGAAGGCCCGAACCTTTATTTTGCAGTGAAGAAGGATGGAAATCCGGTGGATCCGTTTGAGTATCTGGAGTAAAATTTTTATATGAAAATTATGCGGGATATGGAATCCATCCCGCATAATTGTACTATACCCACATAAAATTTCACGAAGAATCTTTTTTACCGGGATGAAAACGTGTATAATCATAAATATAAATATCTGCACATAACGACAGCATATGACAGACATAAAGGACAGAAGAAGAGGTACATATATATGAATATTAATGAAATAGCCAGACTTGCAGGCGTTTCCAGAGCGACTGTATCCAGATATCTGAATAACGGATATGTAAGCAGTGAAAAGAAAGCAGTCATCCGGAGAGTGATCGAGGAGACCGGTTATCAGCCGTCCTCCCAGGCACAGACACTTCGTACGAAAAAAACAAGTCTGATCGGTGTCATCCTTCCAAAGATCAATTCCGATACCATAAGCCGTGAAGTTGAAGGAATCAGTGATATTCTTACACGGAGAGGATACCAGTTGATTCTTGCCAGTACCAATAATAATGTGGAAGAGGAACTGAAATATCTTTCGCTTTTTAAAGAGCGTCAGGTGGACGGAGTTGTTTTTATTGCCACCATGTTTACAAGGAAGCATAAGCAGATGCTTAAGGATTATAAGGTTCCTATTGTACTTCTGGGACAGCATCTGGACGGATATCCTTGCATTTATCAGGATGATTATAAAGCTGCTTTTCAGGTGACGGAGAAGCTTGCGGAGAAAGGCAGCAAGTTTGCCTATATTGGAGTTACAGATAAAGATGTGGCTGTAGGTGCACAGAGAAGAAAAGGATTCGAAGATGCCCTTCGTAAGAAAAAGCTCGAGATTGTGCCTGAGAGGATGAAAGTCGGAAGTTTTACCATGGATTCAGGATATGAGATGGCCAGGGAGCTTTTTGAGGAGGATCCGTCCATTGATTCTCTTGTGTGCGCTACAGATACCATGGCAGTGGGAGCCATGACTTACCTTAAGGAGATAGGACTTCGCATTCCCGAGGATGTGCAGATTGCGGGAATCGGTGACGGAGTTCCGGGCAAGATCGTGGAGCCGAAACTTACTACCATGCATTTTTATTACAAAACAAGTGGGATGGAGGCAGCAGCTATGCTGGCCGACCTTATTGAGAATGATACCGGGATCAGCAAGGAGATCAAGATGGGATGTGAACTTGTGGAACGGGAATCTCACAGATAACAGAATAGTTAAGTCAGGCAGAAGCAGGTTCTTTTTGGAAAGGGATCTGCTTCTTTTTTGTGCCATTGGGGACGGGGATTTTGGTTCTGATATCGGTTCTTATGGAATATGTACAATTTTCAGTATGAAAATTTGTGAGATGTTTCGGATTTACAAATGAGATCGTTGTGGTTATAATACAATCAAGATATGAGAACGATTCCATATTAAAACGCAATGAAGAAAATGAAATATATGTGAGAAACTAAACAGAATATTGATAAATGATAAAAAATATGACAAAAACAATATTTTTAATAGTTAAAAACATATGGAATCAATCTCATAAAAACATAAATAATGGATCACAAAAAAGATAGAGATAACGATCATATCTGAGTTATAACGATATGCATCATCTGATCCACAAAAAAGAAAAGTAAAAAGAGGCTACTGATAAAAAATCAGGCAGCAGCAGAAAAGGAGGATGGACATGGATTACAGAAAGACCGCACAGGAAATCTATGATCATGTAGGAAAGAAAGAAAACATCATTTCTGCAGCCCACTGTGCAACAAGACTTCGTCTGGTCATTGCAGATAATGACAAGGCAGACAAGGAATACGTGGAGAATATCGACGGAGTAAAAGGTGTATTCTTCGCACAGGGACAGATGCAGATCATTCTTGGAACAGGAGTTGTAAACAAGGTTTATGATGAGTTCATCCAGATCGCCGGGGTTTCCGAGAGCAGCAAGGAAGAGCTGAAGCAGGTGGCAGCATCCAAGGCCAATCCAGTACAGAGACTCATTAAGACTCTTGGAGATATTTTTGTCCCGATCATCCCGGCTATCGTAGCCAGCGGATTCCTGATGGGAATAATGGAAGCTTTGAACTTCATGGTAAACAACGGCTTCCTGAACATTAATACCAACGGTTCCATTTATGTATTTGCACAGCTTTTCAGTAATACAGCATACACATTCCTGCCGATCCTCATCGCTTACAGTGGTGCAAAAGTATTCGGCGCCAACCCTTACCTTGGTGCGGTTATCGGTATGATCATGATCCATCCGAATCTGCAGAACGCCTGGACAGTTGCCACGGAAGGCGTACAGGCCACACAGAAAGTATGGTTCGGACTTTACTCCATTGACATGGTTGGATATCAGGGACATGTAATCCCGGTTATCATTGCAGTCTGGGTACTGGCACAGATTGAGAAGAGACTTCATAAAGTCGTACCTGCAATGTTCGATCTTTTTGTAACACCGCTTGTCAGCGTTTTTGTAACCGGCTATCTTACACTTTCCATTATCGGACCGATCTTCGTAACAGTTGAGAACGGACTTCTGGATGGAATCCAGTGGCTGATCGCTCTGCCATTCGGAATCGGAAGCTTTATCATGGGTGCTTTTTATGCACCGACAGTTGTTGCAGGTGTTCATCATATGTACACTATCATTGACCTTGGACAGCTCGCTAAATTCGGTGTTACCTACTGGCTGCCGCTTGCATCTGCAGCCAATATTGCACAGGGTGGTGCGGCTCTTGCCGTAGGCCTGAAATCAAAGAACCAGAAGGTCAAATCTATGGCTGTTCCGTCTGCATTAAGCGCATGTATGGGAATCACAGAGCCGGCGATCTTCGGTGTAAACCTTCGCTTTGGAAAGCCGTTTATCATGGGCTGCCTGGGTGGTGCATGCGGAGCACTTTTTGCTTCCATCACCAGTCTTGGTGCTACAGGAACAGGCGTTACCGGTATCTTCGGAATCCTGCTGTGCCTGAATAATCCGGTTTCTTATATACTCATGTTTGTCATCGCATTTGGTGTGGCTTTTGTACTCACATGGATGTTCGGATATAAAGACGAGGTACAGGAAACAGCTGGGAAAAATATTGAAACAGAGAAAAAAGCAGGTGCTACGGCAGAGAATGCTGAGATGAAATCTGCGGAGAAAAAAACAGCTGAGAGCGGTGCGCAGACTCTCTACAGCCCGCTTGAGGGAACTGCGATCCCGCTTTCAGAAGTAAAAGATGCGACTTTTGCATCAGAAGTCCTTGGAAAAGGCATGGCAGTGATTCCGTCCAAAGGTGAGGTAAAAGCACCCTGCGATGCAACAGTTTCTACAATTTTTGACACAAAACATGCGATCGGCCTTGCAACAGACAGTGGTCTGGAACTGCTGATCCATATCGGAGTTGATACCGTTGAGCTTGGCGGTAAATTCTACACAGCACATGTAAAAGACGGCGACCAGGTCAAAAAAGGCCAGACACTGATCACTTTTGACATGGAGGAGATCAGGAAGGCTGGTTACGATGTGACCACACCGCTGATCGTAACAAATACAGATGATTACGAAGAAGTAAAAATGCTTACAGAAGGAACAGTAAACAACGGTTCTGAGGTACTGGAGGTAAAATAATGAGTTCTCTGACAAAAGTGCTTGCGGAGGAAGTAAGAAAAATCGAGGAAACGGCAGCAGTAGGAATGGCGATGCAGAAGAGCCGCCTGACACATCATCTGATGCCGCCGACCGGATGGCTGAACGATCCAAATGGATTATGTTGGTATAAAGGAAGATATCATGTGTTTTTTCAGTATTCTCCCTTTGAAGCCAACGGCGGCCTGAAATTCTGGGGACATTATTCCAGTGAGGACATGATCAACTGGAGATATGAGGGTGTTCCGCTTCTGCCTGACAGTGTTTATGACTGTCATGGTGTTTACTCAGGCTCTGCACTTGCAGAGGAGGATAAACTTCATCTTTTTTATACAGGGAATGTGAAGATGGATGGAGATTATGATTACATTAACAACGGACGTTGTTCCAGCACTCTCCATGTGGAGAGTGAGGACGGCATCCGTTTTGGAACAAAAGAAGAGGCTATTTCCTGGACGAATTATCCTGAGAATTACACCTGCCATATCCGCGACCCGAAGGTGTGGAAGGACGGAGAAGAGTACCATATGATTCTGGGAGGCCGCCAGAAAGGCGACAAAGGTGCAGTTCTTTTTTATAAATCTGAGGATCTGAAGAACTGGACATTTGATCGTGACCTTACTACAGAGAATACATTCGGATACATGTGGGAATGCCCGGATTTCTTTACTCTGGGTGACCAGGAGGTGCTTTCAGTTTCTCCTCAGGGACTGACAAGAGAGGAGTACCGTTTCCAGAATATTTACCAGTCCGGATATTTTATCCTGAAGGATGGTAAGCCGGAGGAAAAAGATTTCCGGGAATGGGATTACGGCTTTGATTTCTATGCACCCCAGACATTCCAGGATGGAAAAGGCAGAAGGATCATCATCGGCTGGATGGGAATGCCGGATGCTGATGAAGAGTATGTGAATCCAACTGCTGAGACAGAAGGCTGGCAGCATTGTCTTACTGTTCCGCGGGAAGTTACTTATAAGAATGCAATGCTTTATCAGTATCCGGTGGAAGAACTGAACGGACTTAGAATGGATGGGATTTCTGTCAGCGGTTCTGATGTGGAGCTTCCGGTTAATGGACCATTTGATCTGGATATTAAGGTCAAAGGTGAGCAGGGCAAGATAAGCCTTGGGGAAAACCTTTTCCTGGATTATCAGGACGGAAATATTTCATTAGCTCTCTCCGAAAAAGCTGGCGCAGGGCGAAAAGTGCGTAAGGCGCATATTCCATCCGGTAAGGTTGAAGCTCTCAGAATCCTTGCAGATACCACAGCAGTGGAGATCTATGTGAATGGTGGAGAAGTTGTTTTTTCCACCAGGTATTATCCGGAGACGGATGAGCAGACTGTGAAGGTGGAAACAGCGGAAGTTGACGGAGAGGTTTATAAACTGAAGAATTGTGTGATGGAGTAGGTTCTTTTGTTTCACAATTCATATTCACAGAAATAAAAAATGAACGTATAATAAAGCAGGTGGGAAAATCCGCAGCCGGAATCCCAGCCTGCTTTATCTTTGTTATAAGTGAAATACAAGAATTGTGCCGGCTGCTTGAGTATAGAAGGATGGCTGCTGAAGAAATGCTGGCGGCTGTCTTTACATAGAATATTTGCACAAAAGAGGAGACTGCTATGAACTACACATACATCGTGCAGTGTGCAGACGGCACGCTCTACACCGGCTGGACAAACTGCCTTGCCAGGCGGATGAAAGCGCACAATGGAGGCAAGGCAGGTGCCAAATATACCCGGGCCAAGAGACCGGTGAAGCTGGTGTACTACGAAGGCTTTGCCACAAAGGAAGAGGCTATGAGCAGGGAGTACCGGATCAAGCAGCTGACGAGGGAGAAGAAGCTGGAGTTGATGAAATTCTGAATGTCGATAAGCATTTCGATACTTCAAGTGACTTCAAAGGTGTGGAGCATTATGCAGCGTAATTGAAAGATAAGGATATGTGTTCGCTGAATCTTATTGGTACCTCAACATAACAACTGAATCAAAGGTATCCCCATTGTCGATCCACTGACAGCTGCCATCATTTTTTTCACAGATATCTTCAATTATGGACAGGCCGAATCCATGGTTGGGGATATCTTTTTTGGATGTTTTGTGGTTGAATGTTTTTTTCGGATCTTTGCTGTTTTTCATGTGGACAGTAAGAAAACCGGCGGACATTTTTGATGTTACAGAGATAAACGGTGCTTCAGAACCGGAAGCGTTGCAGCTTTCTATTCCATTATCCAGCAGGTTGAAAAATATACTGCTCAGTTCCGAAGAGGGAATATTGGATTTCTCCGGAAGAAGAACCTCGTAGGTAACTTTGATATTTTTCTGCATGGCAAGAAATCTTTTGTCCGCAAGGATGGCGTTGATCAGGCTGTCCTGACAGATGGGATGGAAACGTTCTCTCTGAAAATCATCGGTTATGGCAGGCAGGTAGTCCTGGATCTTATCATATTCGTTCGTTTTCAGGTAATTCTGAAGTGTCTCAAGTTTCCGGATGGTAGACTGCTGGAATTCTAGAGTCTCCTGCTTTCTGGAAACAAACAGCTGCTCCTGTTCTTTCTGTAACTGTTCCTGCTTCTGAAGAGCCTGAAATTTTGCCTCTTCCTGAGCATTTTTGAGCGATCGTCTGGCAAGAAGGTAGATCCTGCGGTAAGTGAGGGCCAGAAAAAAGAGAAGCATTATCTGGCAGAACAGAGCATATTCCTGTAGCAGAGCTCCCAGGAAAAGAGATGCCTGAACACAGAAAAGTTCTATAAAAAGAATAGTAAAGCCTCGTTTCATAAAGTCCTCTTTTCAGGCGGAAGTTCTGAAAGAATTGTTTCCAGATATACATCTGCCTCAAGATATTTTTGGGTGCGGATCAGATAATTCAGTGAAAAGAGATGGTTTTCCATATCGTGATTCCATTTTCGCACAGATTGATATTCTTGTTCCATTTCGGTTGTATATTCCAGCTGTTTCTGAAGAAAACTCATCTGCTGAACCAACAGTTCGTGTCTTTTTTCTCTGAGAGAAATGTTGTGAAAAGCCCTGGCTATGATCAGACAGCAGAGAAGATTGAGAAACCAGTATAAAATGATCAGCCATTTTAACCAGGGAGAATTTTTACGGTATAGCAATATTCCCATAAGAAGTGAAGACGCCTGTACGGGAAAAAGGAGCTCAGCAATGGTAGTCAGCTGAATACTGTGGGAATAATTCCGGATTAGTGGAACCTGTTTTTTAATAAACAGCAATGCAACGAAGAAATCTATGATTATTAAAAAAAGCATTTCACCAGATGTATAAAGCAAATTATAACGAAACGATTCTTCGTGGTGTATAAGAGTGTAAATCGGCAGGGCAAACGTTGCAGCGATATTTTCAGAAATTGCCAGAATACATATTAAGATCAGAAATGTGGAAATCTTTTTTTTCAGAGGATCTGAAAAATAGAGAATTGTCAGGAGAAGGAGTGTCAACTGGATAAGCCAGGAGCCCATACTGGGAAACCAATATTTTGACATAAAGGCAGCTGTTATGGGCAACATAAATGAGACAAAAAAACGGCTACGGTTTTTTGGAAAAAAGCTCCGGGATGGCGTAAGGATACCAGTGCAAAATCGGACACAGATATAGGAAGTTATGAAAGAACTCGGAAGAAGAGTGTATAAAATAAATTTCAGAAACTGTGGCATGAGAGTACCTTCTTTCTTGGAAATGTTATAGGATATCAGAGCAAAATACGAAAGTCAGTCTTTCGGAATCACAGCATCAGCAGAGAAAAAGATTTTTTAACATCTTCATAATGTGCGCGGCTGACAGAAATCTGCTGACCGGTGGTCAAAGTAATTTCTGTATGCTGGAGCCTGGAAACTGCATGAAGGTTCACAAGGAAACTTCTGTGGCAGCACACGAAAAAATCTGGAAGCTGTTGCTGGAGAATATTCAGTTTGTCACGGACTGTATAGGTTTCAGTTTTTGTATAAATAAGTGTTTCACGCAGATTTCGTTCCAGATACAGGATATCATTTACCGCAATTCGGATGTGAGAATGTCTGATCTTAAGTGTGAGAAACTGTTCTTCATTTGTCTGGAGATTTTTAAGTGCAGCATCCAGAGCAGCCGGCAGATATTCATTAAGCCGGTTTTTGTAAATGAAATAGGTGTGTTTTGTGGAATAGACATCGGAGGCATATTCCAGATACTGACTGATAAAGATCAGCTGTGTCCGTGGATTCTCCCCGTTTATCATCTGGCCAAGTTCAATTCCGGAAACTGTATCCTCTCCCAGAGAAATATCCAGAAAAACAATATCATAAGGACATCCCATTTCTGGCAGAGAAGTCATGAATTCCCTTCCGGAGAGAAATGGATGCAGTTCATAAGGGACTTTCAGAATGGTTTCAATATTTTTCTTTATAATCTCCACAAAGATCTCACTGTCTTCGCAGATCGCAATTTTCAACATACGCATACTCCGGAAAATTATTCGGCTGCCCGAGGCAGCCGTAGTGTTGTTATATGTCAAATATACATGAAAACAGGGGGAAAGTCTAGTGGGGGAGTAAAAGTGAAATTTTCCTGAATTTTATTTGTGAACAGAGCTGAGATTTTTTTGAATAAGCCAATTATTACCACTTTCAGGTTATTTATGCAGAATTGTTGAAATAAAAAGGGCAGGATATTATGATAAAAATATATGATTAGAATTCTGAAGAGTTAATTGATTATGGTTATATAATAATGAGAGAAAACAATGAGCGGAATTCACAGTGGATTAAGTATGCTGATAATTGCGGATATACTTTTGCTGTGTGCAAGGATTTTGCATAAGAGTAAGAGCTTCATATCAGAGGCAATTTATTTTTTAATACTTATTTTTATTCACTATGCAGGAAGTGGGCTGCTGTTTGATAAAAAGACACAAAGTATTGCATGTGGTGTGTTTGTTTTGAGTTTTGCCCTGTCAATGTATATGGCATATCTTGCAGAAGATTTTCTGATAATTTTTTCAAGCTCATTATTATGGGCCTCATTTTCTGGCATTCCGGTATATATGTATGGGCTGACGGTAAAAGGACATACAGCGGCAAATATGAAGGATATGCTTATTTTGCTTGTCAGCATTGAAATTTTACTTACAGTGTTTGGAAGCCTGATCAGGGTGGCTTTTCTCAGAAAGAAAGGAATTATCAGGAAGAATTTTTTATTGAAAAAAATGGTGCTTATTGTCAGTGCAGTTGGAATACTTGCAGCAGTAATTGGGATATCCAATGTATATACAATATTTTATGAAAAAGCAGAAAGCACCTTTGGAAATAAGACTGTAAAGACTGATGGAAATAAAAGAGATATTGTACATTACTATGCAGTTGGAAAGGCAAAGGTATATTCAGAACCAGATAGAAACTCAAAATGTCTGGATGAACTGGCGGATGGACAGCAGATTTCTTACAGCAGTTGTACAGATGAATGGGTATGTATAAAATATAATAATGCTAAAAAAGCTTACGTAGAAAGATCAGACGTATCCGATCTGATTCCAGAAGGAAGATATTTTCTGGATACGAATACAGGATATGGCAGCGGATATTATATGCCAGGACAGAAACTCAAACTGGAATGTACAGAAAAGATAGCAAAGTTTAAATATTTTCATAAATGGAGCAGCAGCGTTGAAGGAATCATAGAAGATCCATATGCCTGTACAACCGAAATTACAATGCCTTTTGAGAATGTGACAGTAAAACCTGTTGGAGTATCCTGGAAATCTGTTGAAATCAGGACAGAAAGCCTGAAGGAAGAATTGACAGATTTTACAGTTAAGATTAACGGAAAAGCGTATGGACTACCAGTAGGCGAATATGAATTTGAAAAAGAAGGATGGGAAGAAGATTTAGATAATGTAAATGATGACGACCCGGATCCTCCTCCGGAATCATGGATAGATTTCAAGAATTGGGATGACCCTTCAAGGATAAAGTGTAGGACTAAAGAAACAGAGGATAATGTGTATATTACAGGATTCACAAATCAGGATATTGATAAATCAGATCTTCGTGTTGAATTTCCTGGAGGAATTGTTTTGGGAAAATCAACAAGAGATGATGTCAGAAAAGTATATGGAGAAAATTTCTATGATGTGTATTCTGCTGATGCAGACAATTCCCTGGGATACTGGAGAGAGTTTGGCGTTGGAATATCCTTTGAATTTGGAGAAGATGGGAAG
>ERZ839741.3379-NODE-3379-length-12820-cov-4.602899_pt1 | contig 12820 bp, 8 predicted proteins | sample MGYA00519880_ERZ839741 | MGnify/ENA primary metagenome ERZ839741 (study PRJEB31850, sample SAMEA3708851) | human gut metagenome | biome: human gut; feature: human-associated habitat; material: faeces | place: China | collected 2014 ... | reverse complement strand
TTGGAAACTCCGCCTCTGGGCTGGAGTATAGCGATGATTTTTCCTGTAAATTCCATTGTTTTCTTTTTAAATGATGCGGCGAAGTTACAATTTTTTAGGAATATGAGACGAATATTCGGCTGTTTTTTCTTGCTATTTCTTTGTCGTAGGGAATTCTTTTTTTAACTTTGTCCGTCAGTTTGAAAAAGATAAAAACGGTTTCTAAGACGTTAGCAAAATAAAAAACTTAAATATACAGAAGATATGAAATTTATCGTTTCGAGTACTGCGCTCTCCAGTCATTTGCAGGCTATCAGCCGTGTGATTAATTCGAAGAATGCGTTGCCTATTTTGGATTGTTTCCTCTTTGAACTGCAAGACGGAACCTTGTCTGCAACTGTTTCCGACAGTGAAACGACGATGGTCACTACGGTCGAAGTGAATGAAAGTGATATGGACGGCCGTTTTGCCGTCACAGCCAAAACCCTTTTGGACGCTTTGAAGGAAATTCCCGAACAACCGTTGACTTTTGAAATCAATACGGATTCCCTTGAAATCACGGTACAGTATCAGAACGGTAAATACAGCCTGATGGGGCAGAATGCGGACGAGTTCCCGCAGTCTGCCATGTTGGGTGACAATGCCGTACGTGTGGAAATGGATGCACAAGTGTTGCTGGGTGGTATCAACCGTGCCGTGTTTGCTACGGCTGATGACGAGCTTCGTCCCGTGATGAACGGTATCTATTTCGATATCACAACGGAGGACATCACGATGGTGGCATCAGACGGTCATAAGCTGGTGCGCTGCAAGACACTGGCCGCCAAAGGTAACGAACGTGCCGCCTTTATCCTGCCCAAGAAGCCGGCTTCGCTGATGAAGAATCTGCTGCCGAAAGAGCAAGGCATGGTGACTATCGAGTTCGACGAACGCAACGCTGTGTTCACACTGGAAAGCTACCGCATGGTGTGCCGTCTTATCGAAGGTCGCTATCCCAACTACAACTCTGTGATTCCGCAGAACAACCCTTATAAAGTGACGGTAGACCGCCTGCAACTGCTCGGTGCTTTGCGCCGCGTGTCCATCTTCTCTTCGCAGGCAAGCAGCCTTATCAAGCTCCGTATGCAGGAGAATCTGATTGTCATCTCCGCACAGGACATCGACTTCTCTACATCGGCCGAAGAAACACTGGTTTGCCAATATGCGGGCAATCCGATGAGCATCGGTTTCAAGTCCACTTTCCTGATTGACATTCTGAATAACATTTCTGCCGATGAAATCGTTATCGAACTGGCAGATCCTTCACGTGCAGGTGTCATTATTCCGGTAGAGCAGGAAGAGAACGAAGACTTGCTGATGCTGCTGATGCCGATGATGCTGAATGACTGATGAATATTAGCAATCGGATTATGAGCTACGAGCTACAAGTGGCTGCGCAATTATGCCGCACGGTACTTGTAGCTCGTGGCTTGTAAGTTAAACTTATAATTTATAGCTCATAGCCAGAGCTTATAAAACGAAAAAACAATGAAATTGAATCTGAAAAATCCGATAGTCTTTTTTGATTTGGAGACTACGGGTACCAATATCAACTCAGACCGAATTGTCGAAATTTGTTACCTCAAGGTATATCCCAACGGGAATGAGGAGTCCAAAACCATGCGTATCAACCCCGAAATGCCCATTCCTGCCGAAGCATCTGCCGTTCATGGCATCTACGATGCCGATATAGCCGACTGCCCCACATTCAAGGAAGTGGCGCGCAACATTGCCAATGACATTGAAGGATGCGACTTGGCGGGCTTCAACTCCAACCGTTTTGATATCCCCGTCCTGGCGGAAGAGTTCCTTCGTGCCGGTGTGGACATTGACATGAGCCGCCGCAAGTTTGTGGACGTGCAGGTCATCTTCCACAAGATGGAGCAACGCACGCTGTCTGCTGCCTATAAATTCTATTGCGGCAAGAATCTGGAAGACGCCCATACGGCAGAGGCTGATACACGTGCCACTTACGAGGTGCTGATGTCGCAGTTGGACCGCTATCCGGAGTTGCAGAATGACGTGGCTTTCCTTGCCGACTATTCCAGCTTCAACAAGAATGTGGACTTTGCCGGCCGTATGGTCTACGACGATAAAGGTGTGGAAGTATTCAATTTTGGCAAGTACAAAGGCATGTCGGTATCCGATGTCTTGAAGCGCGACCCCGGCTATTACAGCTGGATTCTGAACAGTGATTTTACCCTGAATACCAAAGCCACGCTGACCAAGATACGTCTGCGTGAAATGACTCAGAAATAAATGGCAAATATACTGAAAGGGAAGAAAATAGTATTGGGCATTACGGGCAGCATTGCCGCCTATAAAGCATGCTATATTATTCGCGGACTGATTAAGCGTGGTGCAGAGGTGCAGGTGGTCATTACGCCTGCCGGAAAAGAATTTATTACCCCTATCACGCTCTCTGCCCTGACCAGCAAACCGGTTATCAGTGAGTTCTTTGCCCAACGCGATGGCACCTGGAACAGCCATGTGGACCTCGGTCTGTGGGCAGATGCCATGCTGATAGCCCCGGCTACGGCTTCCACCATCGGCAAGATGGCGAATGGCGTGGCAGACAATATGCTGATTACCACCTATCTTTCCGCCAAAGCTCCGGTGTTTGTGGCGCCTGCCATGGACCTGGACATGTATGCCCATCCTTCCACCCAAAAGAATCTGGATACACTCCGCTCTTATGGAAACCACATCATAGAACCTGCTACGGGAGAACTCGCCAGCCATCTGGTGGGGAAAGGCCGTATGGAGGAGCCGGAGAATATCATCCGCCACCTGGAAATGTACTTTGCTGCCAAAGATGGCGACCTGGTGGGCAAGACAGTGATGATAACCGCAGGACCTACTTATGAGAAGATAGACCCGGTGCGCTTCATCGGCAACTATTCTTCCGGCAAGATGGGACTTGCCCTGGCAGATGAATGTACCGCCAGAGGGGCCAAGGTGATACTGATTGCCGGTCCGGTGCAGCAAGGCACTTACTTCCCGATGCACCAGTACCATGCGGTAGAGTCGGCGCAGGAGATGTTCGAGGCTGCATCCGCCGCCTTTGTCCATGCCGATGCCGCCATCTTGACGGCTGCCGTGGCAGACTACACCCCCGAACAAGTGGCGGATGAGAAAATCAAGCGCGAAAAGACCGGGGAGATGAGTTTGAACTTGAAACCTACCCGCGACATAGCCGCTTTCTTAGGCAATCTGAAGAACGATACAGAGCACCAACGGCGCCTCCTCGTAGGCTTTGCCCTTGAGACTCATAACGAGCAGATGAATGCGGAAGACAAGCTCAACCGCAAGAATCTGGACTTCATCGTGCTGAACTCCCTGAACGACAAGGGAGCCGGTTTTCGTTGCGATACCAATAAAATCAGTATCATAGACCACCAGGGAAAGACGGACTACCCCTTGAAGTCCAAAGCCGAAGTGGCTGCCGACATCGTAGACCGTCTGGTGAAAGATTTAAATAGTAAATAGTAAATCGTCAAATCGTCAATATCCTTATGTTGCGTTCGCTTTACATACAGAATTATGCGCTTATTGAAAAGCTCGATATCAGCTTCAGCAGCGGTTTCTCGGTGATAACGGGTGAGACCGGTGCTGGAAAATCCATTATTCTGGGTGCCATCGGTCTGCTGCTGGGACAGCGTGCCGATGTGAAAGCCATTCGTGTAGGAGCTTCGAAGTGCATTATCGAGGCCCGTTTTGATATTTCCGCTTACGGTATGCAGCCTTTCTTTGAGGAGAATGAGTTGGAGTACGAGGAAGAATGCATCCTGCGCCGCGAGGTGTCCGCTTCGGGCAAGAGCCGGGCATTCATCAATGACACGCCTGCTTCATTGGCTCAGATGAAGGAGTTGGGAGAACTGCTGATTGACGTGCATTCCCAGCATCAGAACCTATTGCTGAACAAGGAAGGATTTCAGTTGAATGTACTGGACATCTTGTCGCATAACGAAGAGGCCTTGTCTGCTTACCAGCATATCTTCGGAGCATGGAAGCAGGCACAGCAGGATTTGGAGGCCCTTGTTGCCCGTGCCAATCAGGATAAGTCGGACGAAGACTATATCCGTTTCCAACTGGAACAGTTGGAAGAGGCACACTTGTCTGCCGGTGAGCAGGAGGAGCTGGAGCAAGAGGCAGATACGCTGAGCCATGCGGAAGAGATAAAGGCCGGACTCTATCGGGTAGGGCAGACGCTCTACTCGGACGAAGGAGGCTTGTTGTCCGGGCTGAAGGAATGCCTGAACACGATGCTCGGCCTGCAGAGGGTTTATCCGGTTGCCGGGGAACTTGCCGAACGCATGGAAAGCACTTATATCGAGTTGAAGGATATTTCGCAGGAAGTGTCGGGTAAGGAGGATGAAATAGAGTTCAACCCCGAACGTCTGGATGAAGTGAACGAACGTCTGAACTTGATTTATACGCTCCAACAGAAGCACCGCGTTTCCACTGTCGGTGAACTTCTGGCGCTGACGGATGAATACGCCGCCAAACTCTCAGCCATCACTTCGTCCGACGAGCACATCGAGGAACTGAAAGCGCGTTGCGACGCTTTATATAATAAGGTGAAAAAGCAGGCTGCCGTCCTCACCAAGGCGCGTACTGCCGCTGCCCGTGAAGTGGAGAAGCAGATGGCTGCGCGGCTGGTTCCGTTGGGCATGCCCAATGTCCGTTTCCAGGTAGAGATAGGTGCCCGCAAAGAGCCGGGCATACACGGGGCGGATACTGTGAACTTCTTGTTTTCCGCGAATAAGAACGGGGCATTGCAAAGCGTCTCCTCCGTAGCTTCGGGTGGTGAAATAGCCCGCGTCATGCTCTCCATCAAAGCAATGATAGCCGGTGCCGTCAAGCTTCCTACCATTGTATTCGACGAAATAGATACCGGAGTCTCCGGCGAGATAGCCGACCGCATGGCGGATATCATGCAGGAGATGGGCGAGCAGGACCGCCAGGTAATCAGCATTACCCATCTACCCCAGATTGCTGCCCGTGGACGCGCCCATTACAAGGTGTACAAGCAGGACAACGAAACGGAAACAAACAGTCACATCCGTCGTCTGACCGACGATGAACGCGTGGAAGAAATAGCCCATATGCTGAGTGGTGCTAAGCTGACCGAAGCCGCACTGAACAATGCCAGAGCATTGCTGGAAGTATCAAATAGTAAATAGTAAATCGTCAAATAGTAAATACCCATATATGGTTGATAACAGTGAAATGATTTTCGGCGTCCGTGCCGTGATAGAAGCCATTCAGGCAGGAAAAGAGATAGACAAGATATTGGTAAAGAAGGACATTCAGAGTGATTTGTCAAAAGAGCTGTTCGCTGTCTTGAAAGGGACTTTGATACCGGTACAGCGCGTTCCGGTGGAACGCATTAACCGCGTGACGCGTAAGAATCACCAGGGAGTGATTGCCTTCATCTCTTCAGTCACTTACCAGAAGACGGAGGACTTGGTACCTTTCCTTTTCGAGCAGGGCAAGAATCCTCTGTTTGTGATGCTTGACGGCATCACGGATGTCCGCAATTTCGGCGCCATTGCCCGTACTTGCGAGTGTGCGGCGGTAGATGCCGTGATTATCCCTGCACGGAACAGTGTATCTGTCAACGCAGATGCCATGAAAACCTCGGCAGGAGCCTTGCACACTTTGCCCGTTTGCCGCGAACACAGCCTGAAAGAGACCCTGCAATTCCTCAAGAATAGTGGTTTCCATATCGTGGCAGCCACGGAGAAAGGCGATTACGACTATACCAAAGCCGACTATACCGGTCCGATGTGCATCATTATGGGTGCCGAAGACAAGGGGGTGTCCTATGACAACCTGGCGTTGTGTGACGAGTGGGTGAAGATTCCCATGTTGGGAACCATCGAGTCCCTCAATGTTTCCGTTGCAGCCGGCATTTTGATTTATGAAGCGGTAAAACAAAGAACCAACTAAGATATGAAAAAGAAATTGCTGTTGATGCTCACTCTCTGTTTATTGGCTCAGTGGAGTGTGGCACAAGCCCCGAAGTGGGTAGACAAAGCCAAACGTGCCGTTTTTTCGGTGGTGACCTACGACCAGAACGATAAGATACTGAATACTGGAAACGGCTTTTTTGTCACTGAAGATGGCGTTGCGCTTTCTGACTACACCTTGTTCAAAGGTGCCCAGCGCGCCGTTGTGATGAGCTCGGACGGGGCACAGATGCCGGTGGAGGCCATTATGGGAGCTGATGACATGTACGATGTTGTCAAGTTCCGTGTCGGCATCCCCGGAAAGAAAGTCACGGCGCTCACTTTGGCTGCTGTGGCTCCGGCTGTCGGCGCGGATGTATATTTGCTGCCTTATTCCACCCAGAAGGACCGTTCTTTTACTACCGGGAAAGTAAAGGAGGCTGATAAGATTTCCGGCAACTATTCCTATTATACGCTCGATATGCGTCTGAAGGACAAGATGGTGAGTTGTCCGCTGATGACTGTGGACGGGCAGGTCTTCGGCCTTGCGCAGAAGTCCTCCGGACAAGACACGGCTACCATCTGCTATGCCATTGATGCCAATTTCGCCATGTCGCAGAATATCTCCGCATTGTCTTATGGAGATATGTCATTGAAGGGCATCGGTATCAAGAAGGCATTGCCCGATACCGAAGAGCAGGCTTTGGTGTTCCTCTACATGGCTTCTTCCCAACTGTCTCCGGAGAAGTATATGGAGACTCTGAACGATTTCATTGCACAATATCCTGCCAGTGCCGACGGTTATCTGCGCCGTGCTTCCCAGCATCTGTTCATGTCCCGTGAAGATGCTTCCATGGATAAGGTCGCCGCAGATATGGATAAGGCTTTGGAGGTTGCCGCAAAGAAAGATGATGTGTATTACAACCGGGCCAAGATAATCTATAATTATGCATTGGGCAAGCCCGAGAAAGTTTATAAGGACTGGTCGCTCGACAAGGCTCTGGACGAGGTACGGAAAGCGATAGCCATTGACGAACTTCCGGTTTATGTCCAGTTGGAGGGTGACATCCTGTTTGCCAAGCAGGACTATCCGTCGGCATTTACCAGCTATGATAAAGTGAATAAGACCATTCTGGCCTCTCCGGCTACCTTCTTCAGTGCTGCCAAGACCAAGGAACTGATGCAGGCGCCTGCCGAAGAGGTACTGGCTCTGATGGACAGTTGTGTGGCCCGCTTTACCCAGCCCTATACGGAGGAAGCCGCCCCTTACTTGCTGGAGCGTGCCCAAGCCCGTATGAATGCAGACCAGGCGCGTAATGCCATGCTGGATTATGACGCCTATTACAATGCCGTGAACGGTAAAGTGAACGACATGTTCTACTATTACCGTGAGCAGGCTGCTTTGAAGGCCAAGCAGTACCAGCGTGCGCTGGACGATATGGCGAAAGCCATCGAACTGAATCCGGAGGATTTGACTTACCGTGCCGAACTGGCAGTGGTGAATCTTCGCGTGGGACGTTACGAGGAGGCGTTGAATGTGCTGAAGGCTGCTCTGGAGAAAGACCCTAAGTATGCCGAGGCCTACCGTCTGATGGGTATCGCCCAGCTGCAGATGAAGAAGGACAAGGAAGCTTGTGCCAGCTTTGCCAAGGCAAAGGAATTGGGTGACCCCAATGTGGATGCTTTGATTGAGAAGCATTGCAAGTAAAGGGATGGGATAGAATAAAGGCTCTACTTTCGCAAGCAGAGCCTCTGTTTTGGGGAACTCCCCCGTGTTAAATGAGTTAAGTCTAGGTATAACAGGTTATGAGTGAAATTACGTTGTTTTATTTATAAAATGCGTGGATTTCCGGAATACTGCATATACTTCGGATTTTTTTTATTTCAAAAAAGAAAATAGACTCGATTATTAATAAAAACAAACTTTGACAATCATGAAGAAAGTGATTTGCAGCCAGAAGGCACCGGGCGCCATAGGCCCTTATAGCCAGGCTATCGAAGCCAGTGGAATGGTATTTGTATCAGGTCAGTTGCCTATTGATGCAGCTACCGGAGTGATGGCTGAAGGTGCGGAAGCGCAAGCCCGCCAGTCCTTGGAGAATATAAAGCATATTCTGGAAGAGGCAGGCCTGGGCATGGCAAATATTGTGAAGACAACCGTTTTCCTGGCAGACATGTCCTTGTTCGCTGATATGAACAAGGTATATGCCACTTATTTTGACGGTGCTTTCCCGGCACGTTCGGCTGTGGCAGTGAAGGCGCTGCCTAAAGACGCCTTAGTAGAGATTGAGTGCATCGCGGTTCGCTAACAAGTCGGCCACAATGAAACTGCTGCCTCCCACGAAGATGAAATCTTCCGGGAGGCTTTTTTCTTGTGCGGCCCGCACGGCGGTGGGTACATCAGGATAGCAATGTCCTTCCAGACCTGCTGCTTCGGCAAGCTCCTGTAGTTCGCTTTCGGGCAATGCTCGCTTCACGCTGGCTTTGGTGAAGTAGTAGGTCGCTTCCCGGGGTAGCAAGGCCAGTACCCCCCGTATATCCTTGTCATTCACCATGCCTATGATGATGTGTAGCTGGCGGTAAGCCTGCTGTTTCAGTTGTTCTGTAATGTAGGTGATGCCTCCCACATTGTGGCCGGTGTCACAAATCAGGGTGGGCGAGTCCTGCAGTTTTTGCCAGCGTCCCATCAAGCCCGTCAGTTCCACCACACGGGCAAAGCCACTGCGCACTGCTTGTCCGTCCAGCCGGTAGCCGGCTTCTTTCAGTAGCGGGAGGGCGGTGAGTACGGTCCGGGCATTTTTCTGCTGGTAGAGCCCTTTCAGTTCGTATTCTATTCCGGGATAGTCTTCACGGTCATTCTCCTCGGCAAAGTAGATGGGAGCACCCGTTGTCTGTGCTTTTTCCAGAAATACCGGTTTCGTTTCGGGAGTGGTCTCGCCGATTACAACGGGGATACCGCTTTTAATGATTCCTGCCTTCTCTCCTGCGATTTTTGCCAAGGTGTCCCCCAGGAATTGGGTATGGTCAAAACTGATGTTGGTGATGATGCATACATCCGGACGGATGATATTGGTACAGTCCAGGCGTCCGCCTAGTCCCACCTCGATTACGGCTACATCCACCTTTTCATCGGCAAAGTAGCGGAAGGCCATGGCGGTGGTCAGCTCAAAGAAAGAGGGATGGAGGGGTTCGAAGAAGCCACGTTCCTGCTCTACAAAACGGATGACGTATTCCTCGGGTATAGGCTGTCCGTTAATCCGGATGCGCTCCCGGAAATCCACCAGGTGGGGCGAGGTGTAGAGTCCGACCCTATATCCCGCTTCTTGCAGTATGGCGGCAAGCGTATGCGAGCAGGAACCCTTTCCGTTGGTACCGGCCACATGAATGCTGCGGAAACTGCGGTGGGGATGTCCGAAATGTTCGTCCAGGGTCAGAGTATTTTCCAACCCCTCCTTGTATGCTGAGCCGCCCACTTGCTGAAACATGGGCACACTGTTATATAAGTAAGTTAAAGTGTCCTGATAATCCATCTTTTATAATATTTAACGGAGAAGCAATCCTTTCTCCCTATTAATTTGTTATCTTTAAAAGCGACAAAGATAATGCAAACCGGACGCAATCAAGCTTGCTTGAAATTGCTTGCAGTGTAGCTTATCTTAAGCTTATGCAAAGGTATTAACAATTTAAATCTAACGTGTATGGGAGCTAAGAAAAATTTTGTGATTGATACGAATGTGATTCTTCACGATTATAACTGTTTGAAGAATTTTCAAGAGAATGACATTTATCTTCCCATCGTAGTCCTTGAAGAACTGGACAAATTCAAGAAAGGTAATGAGCAGATTAATTTCAATGCGCGTGAGTTTGTCCGTGAGCTAGATTTGATTACCGATGACAATCTGTTCACCAAAGGGGCGCCATTGGGAGAGGGCTTGGGCCGTCTGTTTGTGGTGGCAGGCATGGTGGACTCTCCCCGAGTACGTGATTCCTTTCCCGAACGCATCCCCGACCATCAGATTCTGTCGGTAGTGGACTGGCTTTCCACCAAAAAGCCTAAAATGAAAACCATCCTTGTCACGAAAGACGTGAATCTGCGCATGAAGGCGCGTTCCATCGGTCTGCTGTGCGAAGACTACATCAATGATAAGGTAATCAATGTGGATATATTCGAAAAGTCGAATGAAGTGTTCGAGGGTATTGACCCTGCGCTGATAGACCGCATTTATTCTTCCAAAGAAGGACTGGACATCAACGAGTTCGATTTTAAGGACATCATTCGTCCCAACGAATGTTTTGTGCTGAAGAGTGACCGCAGCAGTGTGCTTGCGCGTTATAATCCCTTTGCCCATTCGATTTGCCGGGTCCACAAGACAAAGAATTATGGCATTGAACCGCGCAATGCCGAGCAGAGCTTTGCTTTTGAGGTCCTGAACGACCCGAATATCAAGCTGGTTGCCCTGACCGGTAAGGCGGGAACCGGTAAGACCCTGCTGGCACTGGCCGCCGCATTGGGAAAACTTACCGACTACAAGCAGATTCTTCTGGCACGTCCCATCGTGGCCTTATCCAATAAAGACCTTGGATTCCTTCCCGGTGATGCCAATGAGAAAGTGGCTCCTTACATGCAGCCTTTGTTCGATAATTTGAATGTAATCAAGCATCAGTTCGCTGCCAATTCCTCTGAAGTGAAACGCTTGGAGGATATGCAAAAAAGTGAACAATTGGTCATCGAGGCATTAGCCTTTATCCGTGGGCGCAGCTTGAGCGAAACCTACTGTATTATCGATGAAGCCCAGAACCTGACCCCACATGAGATTAAGACCATCATCACCCGTGCCGGCGAAGGTACAAAAATGGTGTTTACCGGTGATATTCAGCAGATAGACCAACCCTATCTGGACAGTCAGTCCAATGGGCTTGTTTATATGATAGACCGCATGAGGGACCAGAATTTGTTTGCCCATGTCAATCTGGTGAAAGGGGAGCGCAGCCAGTTGAGCGAGTTGGCAAGTAATCTGATGTAGCGGATACCGCATTTTCCGGGGCAAAACTATTTCTATCCCGCTTTCTGACTGTTAAAACGGGGGAGGTGGGATGGTTTCTTTATAGACGATAAATAATTGTTATAACATTTTTTTATCGATTTATTGTCTGTTTTGACTAAAATAGTGTATCTTTGCCTCGCCTAAAACAAAACTGTCAAGCGAAATGAAGCGAAATTTTTTTCATCGGTATCTTTCCGCGAAAGTGCTTCCGATATGGACTATTCTGTTAATTGATGTATTTATCATCGTCATATCCAGTCTGTTGGCCTATGCTCTCCGATATGATTTCAGAAGCATTTTTCTGGAATCATCTACCATTGACAAGACCATTTTATGGACGGTTGCTGTCAACCTGATTTTCTTCCGTGTTTTCCGTACGTATTCCAATGTACTGCGCTTTTCCTCCTTTGTGGATATCATGCGCATTTTTGTGTCATTGACGGTGTCGTATGCACTGCTGATGATAACGAGCGTCCTGACGGAAAGCTATTTGGAGTTTAACCTGGCTCCGGTCAGCGTGCTGTTCATGTCCTATATCATCAGCTTTGCCATGATGGCATGCTCCCGTGTGATTGTCAAGACTTTCTTCGAGGCGCTGAACTTCGACGGCACCCATAGTGCCAATGTGTTCATTTACGGTGCCAAGGAAGCCGGGGTCAACATTGCCAAGGCATTGCGTGTCAATCTGCGCAACCACTACCGTCTGCGCGGATTCATTGCGGACGAACCTGAACTTATCAATAAGGTGATGATGGGTGTCAAGGTGTTCCCCAACGATGATACGCTGATTGATGTGCTGAACGACCGCGATGTGCAGACCATTATCATTTCTCCCGCCAAGATGGAAGAATTGAAGAAGTCCGACATGGCTGACCGCCTGCTGGTGCACAACATCAAACTGATGACCGCACCCCCCTTGAGTGAGTGGAACGGTCAGGCGCTGAGCCGTACGCAGCTGAAGGAAATTCAGATTGAGGACTTGCTTCAGCGCAATCCCATCGAGATAGATATCCATAAGGTTGCCTCTCATCTGGAAGGCAAGCGTGTGATGATTACGGGCGCCGCCGGCTCCATCGGCAGTGAAATCATGCGCCAGGTGGCTTCGTTCAATCCCTATAAACTTATTTTAGTGGACCAGGCCGAGACCCCTCTGCACGACATCCGTCTGGAACTTCAGGACCGTTGGCGCGACATCGATGCCGAGACCATCATAGCCGACATCTCCAATGCCACGCGCATGGAGGATATCTTCAGGGAGTTCAAGCCCCAGTATATTTTCCATGCGGCCGCCTACAAGCATGTGCCGATGATGGAGGACAACGTTTCCGAGTCCATCCAGGTGAACGTATTCGGTACGCGCACCGTTGCCGATCTAGCCGTGAAATACGGTGCCGAGAAGTTTGTGATGATTTCTACGGACAAGGCTGTTAACCCTACAAACGTGATGGGCTGTTCCAAGCGTATTTGCGAGATTTATGTGCAGTCTCTTGCGAAGAAGTTGCAAAAGGAGGGAGGCCATGCCACTCAGTTCATCACTACGCGTTTCGGCAATGTGCTGGGTTCCAACGGTTCTGTCATTCCCCGTTTCCGTGACCAGATTCAGCGTGGCGGTCCGGTGACGGTGACCCATCCTGAGATAATCCGTTACTTCATGACCATTCCCGAAGCTTGCCGCCTTGTTCTTGAGGCCGGCAGTATGGGCAACGGCGGTGAAATCTATATCTTCGACATGGGTAAGCCGGTGAAGATTGTGGACCTTGCCAAGCGTATGATCAGCCTTTCCGGACGTACGGATGTGAAGAT
>ERZ839741.3378-NODE-3378-length-12824-cov-88.256089_pt1 | contig 12824 bp, 8 predicted proteins | sample MGYA00519880_ERZ839741 | MGnify/ENA primary metagenome ERZ839741 (study PRJEB31850, sample SAMEA3708851) | human gut metagenome | biome: human gut; feature: human-associated habitat; material: faeces | place: China | collected 2014 ... | reverse complement strand
GCAATCAAATCTGCATAAATGACATAAATTCGCACATAAATGATATTTCACGCATTTATGGATAAGCTTAATCAGGATGGCATAATCAATTTTATAAAGTATAGAATTACAGACTTTAAGAAGGATCTCAAGACTATGGTTGCTGATTAATATGTCTTAAATCCGCGATATCACAAGCTTTCCATCCTGCACATCAACCCTGACCTTATTAGACTCTATCCCCGCTGCCTCAAGCATCTCATCAGTGAGTTTTATCCTGTGTGCCTTATCCAATACCGTATATTCCATTGCAGGGTGTTTCTTCAATTTCTCCGTACTTACCTTTCCGTCAGATATAAGCACTGTGCGGTCTACACGGCCTGCAAGTGCCATATCGTGTGTGACTATGATGATGGTTATACCAAGCTCTTTGTTCAGCTTATGAAACAGCTCATAGATTGTATCAGCAGTCCTTGTATCAACAGCTCCGGTCGGTTCATCCGCAAGCAGTATGTCCGGCTTATTTGCCAGTGCCACCGCTATCGCTGCGCGTTGCTGCTCTCCTCCCGATAGCTGAGCCGGAAGCTTATCCTTATGCTCCTGTAATCCCACTGCATTTAACAGTTTAAGGGCATAGCTTTTATTATTATCCTTGCGTTTTTTTATAATTTCTCCGTGTTTTAAATTATCGGTATTACCTGCATTTTCAAACATCATCACTGCCTCGACATTCTGCAGCACAGTCAGGTATGGGAACAGATTTTTAGCACTTTTCTGCCACACAAAGCCCACCTTGTCCCTGCGGTATCTCACCATTTCAGCTTCTGAATATGTGGAAATATCTTTTCCGTCAATAGTGAGCACTCCCGCCGTGGGTGTTTCCAGTCCTCCTATCATATTTAAAAGGGTGGATTTTCCACTGCCGGATTTTCCTATTACCGCAAGCATCTCCCCTGTTTCCACCGTCAGGTCAAGTCCCTCCAGTGCCATCACCTTTTTATCGTCTGTCTCATATATTTTTACCAGTCCATCGCAATTTATCATCTACTTTTCCCCTTTTTAATTTAAATTACTATTCCGTCACTAAGCTCAAACACTTCATCTCCCAGCTCCATCAGGTTCGGATCATGCGTGGTCATGACTATAGTGATGTCCTCATCGTCTATCAACTCACGGAACAATCGCATGACTTCAAATCCAGAAGCGGTATCGAGTGCTCCTGTCGGCTCATCCGCAAAGACCACCTTCGGGCGATGAACCACAGCGCGCGCTATCGCAACTCTCTGCTGCTCACCTCCCGATAGTTGTTCCGGCATATGGTTCATGCGCTTTGAGAGTCCGACACGCTCGAGCAGCTCTGATACTCTGTCATGCGTATTCTCATTTATCACATCGGTTTTTGCATCTCCAATGTCATTATCCATATCAGTCAAATTCTTTTGTATCTGACGTTTATTTTTCGCAAGTCTAAGGGCAAATTCCACATTCTCATATGCCGTCATCGTGGGAATTAGTGCTATAGACTGGAATACAAATCCCATCTCATACCGCCTTAGCATTTCCCGGTCTTTCTCGGTCATCTGCTCGAGATTTTTATCCAGAAACTGCACACTTCCCTCTGTCGGCATATCAAGCGCACTAAGGATATTAAGAAGTGTGGTCTTTCCGGAGCCGGAACGCCCTTTTAAGATGGCAAGTGTTCCTTTTTTTATCTCCATGGATACTCCGTCAAGTGCGTGGACTGTTGTACCATCTCCCGCCTTGAAATATCTTTTTATATTTTGAGCAATTATCGCATTTTCCATATGTCACGACCTCATTTTTTACATGCTAACTATCTTCTCCAAGCCTTAGTGCCTGTGCTATCTTCATACTCTTAAGCAGTCTGCTGATAACCACATAGCATACGGCTACAGCCACGAAAAGTACTCCTGTAAGCTCCAGCATATCAGATGGATAAATATATACATTTACTCCGATATTGTGTTTCTGCGGCAGATATATGATCGATATGAGCCTTACAAACATCGCTGTTGCAGTTATACCTATGCCTGCTCCCGCAAGAAGCGGCAGAAATGATAAAAATATCTGCTCGTTTAAAAGCATTGCTTTTACCTCTCTCATTCTCATGCCCATTGCGCGGTATATACCAAACTGCAGCTCCCTCTGTTTTAGTGTCATAACCCAATACAGCAAAAATCCTACTGAGCACACTATCAGTGAAAGTATAAAACTTAATGTAAACATACCGTTTGTGATCTGCACTGTGGCTGAGTTTTTATTCTCGTCTATAAGCTGCTGCGCGGATGTTATATTCCTGTATATTTCACTCTGTACTTTTTCACTTTGAGTGTCTGTTAAATTGTCTGCTGTACTGTCTGAATTTTCACTGTTCTCACCGCCCAGATATCCCACAATATCATCTACCGTTTTTCCTTTTGACAGGTTCATCCACACACTGTACGGTGTCATGCCGAACTTTTCCACAACCGTAGCATAATTTGCAACGATCAGGTATTTCTCCTGCTCGGTCACATTTTTGTCTGCATCTGTCTCATAGGTGTAACGCTCGTAGCCCGGAAAACCTTTTACTATGGCACATACCTTTACATTCTCGGATGCGTAGATCTGATCATCATCGACAGCCTCCGGTACATACCTTGAGTAATTTAAGCTGTCACCAACTTTAAGTCCCAGATCTTTTGCCAGATTTGACGAAATGATGACTCCGTCCGGCTCTTTTGCCAGCTCATTCAGGTAATTGAACCAGTGATAGTCATTAATATCATCATTTTGGTCACTCTGCAATTTCGCAGTCTCACCGAATTCTTTTGTGTTTATCGCCATAAGATATGCATCAGAAACCGAACCACTGCCTGCGGAAATGTCTACCCTCTCGTCCTCAAGCACACGCGTGACACCGTCACAGATGCCCTCATTTTTGAGCGACTCGTATTTACCGAAATCAGGCTCGTCATACATCCAGTTTACAGAGCCATTTTTATTGTACTGTATCCTGAGTCTGAAATCCTCGTTGTATATCGCATCACAGCCCACATTGTAGACGATACGCTGCTCCATATTGCTGTTCATGGTGCGCGCCATATTCGCGTCAAAAATACCGCCAGCCACTGTCATGATAAGAAATACTGCCAGAAATCCCTGATTGTATCTGGTTCGTTTTAGCTGTAAAAATGATGCATACATTGCCGGAGAAAAATGCTTTTTAAAGAGCCTGTCCACAAGCAGAATAATAAGTCCGGTAAGTCTTACGCACAAAAGTGCCGCTGCAAATATAAAAAGCGAATTGTCCAGTATCATGACAGGATCTATGCTCCTGTTTTCAAGAACAGATATCGCAAGCGTACTCTTCTGCTTGTTGTAATTGTAAAGCAGATATGCTGACAGAGCCAAAAGTATAACGTCTATAAAGCATTTCTCCCAAAGAGGCTTTTTCTTTGATATTCGTCCCCTACTGCTGCGCTCTGATATGGCATCCTTTGATTTTTTCCACACCGGAACTGTGATAAACAGCACCATGATAACTGCCGCTGCCACCGCATAGACAAGCATCTGCCATACAAATTTGTAAGTGCTTATATCCTTTGCCGTAAATCTTAAAAATCCGTCTGTAGATGCGGCAGCCCGGCACATTATATATCCGAGTACTATTCCGAGTACACAGCCCGCAAACGCTATTATTCCCGACTGCTGTAAGTACAAAATAAATACCTGTAATTTTGTCGCACCGCGGCTTCTTAAAACAAGTATGTCATTTTGCTCGAGCGAAAGTATCTGTACAGATATCATTCTTATAAATAAAATCAAAAGCACAAGACACGGCAGCTCCAACGCCCAAAGCATCAGCTTTATCGTCTTCTGCTGTGTAAAAAAGCGCTCCAGCGTATCACGGATGTTGTCATTGTAGAGCTTGTCAGCATCCTTAAACTGCTCCATATAACCGTCATAAAGTGAGGCATTTTCCGTGTTGATCTGCCTGTAATCCAGCATGAGAAAATCACTGTAGCTGATATTGTCCTCGCTGTAATACTGCATCATTTCGTCAAAAACATCCTGCGAAACAAATATCACATCGCCCATATCCGAAAGCGTCTTGGCCCAATATGGATCGTTTATATCTTTTTCACGACAGATCTGTGATATAACGAAAGAAATTTCCTTTTTCCCACTGCCATCAGGTACATGTAAATAGATTTTTTCACCTGCTACAAGTCCGTAGTGATCCATTGTCTTTTCGCTTATACAGCATTCGAATGTGGCTGTGCCAGTCTGAGATTTTACAACATCCGCGTACTCCGAAAGTCCCGGCAGATATCCTATTGTAAAATAATTGTTAGGTCCTCCAAACTCTGTATCCGCGCGTCCTCCTGGGAGTGTGATAAGCTGCTGTGAGGAAACCTTGTTTATATCCACATATTCAGTCCACTTCTGCTCGTATCCTGACAGCTTATCAAGTACTGACTGCGAATCAGGATAATCTGCCACCGCATATGTTCCCTCGCGGCTCATCTGTGCAGGAAACTCATTCTGCTGTGTGGCATGATCCGTAAAAAGTCTGTCGAGTATCTGATTTCCCGCACCCTTTTCAAACATAGCGTGGCACACAAAAAGTGCTATAAACAAAGCCACTCCCATAAGCAGACACAAATTTAACCATTTTCTGTTTTTTAATTTATTAATTACGAAGCCAAACATATTTCATCGCCCTCATCAATACCGTAAAGCACAAATGTATTGCTGCCTGATGTATAATCGCTCAATATTACCGGCTGCTTTACCACGCTGTCCCCATCAATTTTCCACACATAGTATGATATATCATCCTTGTCCATCGGATTGACCTGCTTGTGTATGATCGAAGTCGGCACCACTACCACCTTTTTAAAAGAAACATAAGAAAACTTTACAGCAGATGCCCTGGTCAGATCATCCGGTATTCCATTGTCAAGTTTTATATAAAATGCTGCATTTCCATATCCTGAATCTGTGTTTCCTGTAATATGCACACCTTTATCATCCTGATTTATATATCCCCTTTGAGCTTGCCTGCCGTAACCGGCAAAACCGATACAGTTTCCGTAGATTGTTGTACCGTCCAGCTCAAGTGATACGCGCTCTCCCACATCTGCTATATTGTCCGTATATACTTTATAGTTATTGCTATCCTTTACCAGGACCTGCAGTACGTCCGTGGAATTTCCGGTTATCTGCAAGATATCTGAGCCTTCCTCCACATTATCTCCTGCCTTGACACTCACCTTTGAAACTTTTCCGTCATTTTTGGCATATACTGAAATATTTCCTTTGCCGTCATTTCCTGCGCTTATGCTGTCATATGCTGACTGTAGCCGGGAAAGCTGATAGGTGTGGTCTGCACCGGCAAGTTTTTTCTGCAGATCAAGCAGCTGTAAGTTCAATTTCAACTGCTGCTCTTCATATGCTGTATCCGGCTTTTCATCCTGTTTGTTATTTTCTTCTGCGCTGCTACCACCTTCAGATAAATCTTTTACCTGTTTATCGTAATCTGCGATCTTGTGCGCATAGGATTCATTCTCCGAGTCGATCTCATTTTTTGCCTCTGTTATGGCAGCTTTGCCCTCTCCGGTATCCACCACGTAAAGCAGCATCCCATTTTCTACCGTATCGTCCTGCTTCACATTGACAGAAACGATCTGCCCTTCATAATCACAGGTTTCGGTTATCGTCCCTGCGTCAGATCTGCTGTAGCTCACACCGTAGTTTGCTATATCAAAGTCAGACCTTGTTACCGTATATTTGCTGTACCTTGTCGGAACCTGATCTGTAGAATTATAGTAGACCAGCTCCCCCTCTTTTAAGCCCTCTGTGACCTGTGTATAGTTTTCATCATACTCACCTGTTGTTATGATGCGTTTCTCGCGGCCGCCCTCATCATTTTTCACATAGACATATCTGGTATCGCCATCCTTATAGATGGAATCTTTTCCCACGACAAGTGCCTGATTTGCTTTTGTCTTTTCAAAATATACCGGATACATATGTCCTGCCGTAAGAAACAGCTTTTCCCTGCTTTCCACGCACACATCCGGATAGCGGTTGTTTATCTTCGAAAGTACCAAAACCTCTGATGTATATTGAGACTCGGTGACATCATATTTTTCGCCATCGACTATCACATATTTCTTGTCATAATCGCTGTATTTGTACTCATTTATGGCTGTATCTTTTATATCCAGCACAAGGTCATCCGTATCGGAGACAATGACTATATTCTCGTATGCCGCAGCAGACCTTCCACCTGTCAGCTTCTTAATGTAAGTGACAAGACCGCTGTGGGCTGCCTTAAGCGTTCCATCATCAACGATCTGCTGATATAAAGCCATCTGCTCATTGATCTTTTGCACGCGGTATTCGTGAAGCTGCTTATCGTACCGCTCATTTTCCTGTTCTGTGGCTATCAGTGTATTGTTCTCCTGCCCTGCTGCCTGACTCTCCCATAATTTGATCTGCGTATCCGAGATCTGAGCGGATATCTCATATGTCTCATTCTCATGCGCCAGCGCATCCTTACATTCCTGCAACTGTTTTTTTGCCTCATCCACATCACAGACTGCAAGCACATCCCCCGCATTTACTGTATCTCCCGGCTCCACATATATCTGTGAAATATTTACATTGGCACTGTAGTAATTGCAGTAATCCCTAGGAACTGCGGTAGCCATCAGCACATGCATAGAGCCGATCGTACCGTATTCCACAGGTCTATAGGCTTCATTTAACGCTACAGGTTCTTCAAGCTTTGGTATGCTGCTTTCTGTCATTTTTCCACAGCCGCCTGCCACAAACGATACACATATCCCCAGTACTGCCAGTTTTTTTATTGATAAAAGGTTTCTGTTCTTCACTGCAAAACCACCTCATCCCCGCTTTTAAGTCCTTCTGTGATGATCCGGTAGTCTCCCACCTGATCTGCGACACTTATCCATACCGCCTGTCTGTATCCATTCTCATCCAGTGTGTATACAAAATACCTGCCATCCTTCTCATGTACTGCGTCCTTTTGCACATACACAGCATTTTCTATAGCAGGGCGCGTCACTTCCATGGAAAATATCTGTGCATCCGATACTGCCGACATGTCCGATACCGGTTCAAAAACAACCTTTTTATCGTCCACCTCTTTTACCTTAAGTTCAAACTCTATATCAGATGCTGTTGCCGTGTATACATCACCTACATTAAAGTCATAACCTTCCGGTCTGTCAGCCTCGTAATTGCCGTTTCCGCTGATTTCTGTTATAAGATTGCTGCCCGGTTCAAAAACTCCCGCCAAAAGCGAATTGTTCATTGCTGTGATCGTGCCATCCTCGGATGCCGTGATCTGATATCTCGACAGTTTTTCCTCTGCCTCATCAAGATAAAGCTGCGCAACCTCTGTATCCTTATCAAGCTGGGCAATATCGCTTGAATAATCCTGAGTATCATCGATTTTCATAATAGCCCTGTAGTGCTCTGCCAGAAGCTTATTCTGGCTGATCTGCCCGCTGTAGTCCTCAATCTTTTTCTGTATCTCCCCGGATTTAAAAGCCACCAGTATATCGCCCTTTTTCACATGATCACCCACTGCCACATTTACCTTTTCGAGCGTAAGCTCCGGGTTTGTCGCACCATAGGAAAACCTGGTATAGCCCTGCGCGCTCAGACTGATGGTAGTCTGAGGTGTGAGTGAACCGCTCTGTACCGTAACTGTCTGGTATGATATTTTCTCGTAGGAAGCTCTGTCCGCCTGTGCAAGCTCCTTTTGTGCCGCCCCACATCCTGAAAATAAAATAGAGGTAATTGCAGCGGTAAGTGTCAAACGCCCTATATATTTTTTCTTTTTATTAATCATATATTTTCCACATCTTTTCCAAATAAATATGAACCTGATCCATTAGCTAAATTTTATATGAGATCATCAATCCTTATGATCGTGCCGTCTATCGCATTCACATACACCGGATATCTGTCGTAGCCCTTATCCTGTTTTGACAGACACCATGCCGGAACATAAGTATATTTATCCTTGTCAGATGCATCCTTCAAACGGATATATCCGAGCTTTAGATTGTTGTAAGTGTGATTTTGTGTAAAATCATACTGATCTGAATTCTTTGTCATGTCATCCTTGATGATCTCTTTTATAGTGTCCATTGACAAAAGTTCTACGTTTTTTGACTCATTTACAATATCAACCGGGTAAGAAACAGTAAATTCCGTCACTCCCTGATCCGTCACAATAAAGGAACTGCTGCCATATGGCATAAAATCATCATAGTTATCGAGTTTCTCCCATATATCCATATTCCGGGTGAAATCGAGTGACTTGCAAAACGCTATGCCATCCACACCCTCGCCATAATCTATGATATATCCCCAGGCTGTATCCTTTATAACGCTCTCTTTATCATCAGTTTTTACGGTATCATCGCCATCCTCTATCACTCCTGCGCTCCACTCGTAGTCTGAGGTTCCTATATATACTTGTGAAGCCCTGCCTAATTTATTTTGAAATTCTTCTGACTTCTTTACAGCTTCGTCTTTGGTCAATACACACTCGTTGTCATATGCAGAGGTAGTATCTCCACCTGTAGAACCTCCATTAAGGCCCCCTACACCCTGCTCCTCTGCAAAGGATGGTGGTCCGTAATAGCCATACTCACTGCTATCATATGATGTGCCCTCACTTCCTGCTTTAAGAGGCTGTGCTGAAATATATTCAAGCGAACCGTCCTCAGCAATTCCAAACCTAAGCTCACAGAAAACATTACCAATATATCCCAGATACTCATTACAATCCGTATAATCTGTAGCTTTTTCACGCGTATCCAGTGCAGACGGTTCTGCCTTTTCATACTGTTCCAGCAGATCATTTTCACTTTTCATCACCCTGCTGACGCCCTCTTCTGTGATAAGTCCCGCATCAATTTCCTGCTGATACCCGGCAATCTCATTTTTTACAACCTCCATGCTGTGATATATCTCTTCTTTCGTATAATGAGGTATGTCGTGATAATATACGGTACTATCGCCAAAATAAGCCTCTATCACACTCTTTTTGAAATCGGCACCCACCTTTATATTCTTCACCTCAACAACCGACATGCTTTTGCAGTCCGGCAGGGTAATGTCTGCTGAAATATCCACATCCACACTTTTGTCAGATGTCTCAACAGAAAAGCTGTCATTCCATTTCGTACTGTCGTCAAACGCACTTATATCACTTCCTGCTTTTGTGTTTATATTTTCAGTTTCCATATTGTAATCTACTTTTTTTCCTGAACAGCCGGTTAATGCTATTGCAAGAACCAACGCCGGTATAATAACGTTTTTCCTCTTCATAGCCTCTCCTTTACAGTGAATTTTCCAAATTTATGATTGTTCCATCTATAGCGTTTACAAAGATAGCATTTTGCTCATTGGAGTAGTCTACCAGACGTGACAGTGCCCACGCCGGAACATAGCTGTATTTTCCCTGCTCACTGTCACTTCTTATCTTAAGATAACTAAGCTGTAGCTTATTGAATGACGATGCAATATCATATTTATCAGGATTTTCCGTAATCTCCGCCTTGATGATCTGCTCTATATTTTTCAGAGAAATAAGCTCCACATCCTTATAGATCTGTGTTACATTTACCGGATATTCCATCTGCACATCAATTATTCCATCATCCGTGACTGTAAGAAGTGTACTGTCAGGCAGTGTAACATCATCTATATCACTATCATTTGCTTCATACACCGACAAATAGGTATCCATATCAAATCCATCCTTAAATGTGATTCCGTCTATGCCGGTCGCGTATGAATAAATATATCCCCACACTGCTGTCTGATAGTCATTTCCCTCTTCGCTGTTATTAAACCCTATCCAGCTGCACTCACATTCACCTCGTTCCACCAGATCCTGCATTCCCAATTTACTAAGGAAATCCCCGGCTTCTTTTTTGGCTGATGCGGCAGATTTACTGCCCTCATTTGAGGTCTCGTCTGCCTTATCCTTTAGATCATCATCCTGAAAAGTCTGCGTTATGGTATCATAGTCCTCATTCCTTAAAGATGGTGGACCGTAATCTGTCCCGGACTGATGCAAGGCGTAAGCATGTACCTTGTGAGCCTCAAAATCCACCTCACAGAACACATCACCCTTGTAGCCTGCAAATACTTCACAGTTTTCGAGATCCTTTGCCACGGTATAAGTAGTCTTTGCCGTTTCAAGCTTATCCCTGTATTCAGCCAGCCGCTGTTCCAACCACTCCCTGTAAGTATCATCCTGTTCTTTCTGCCAGTACTCTATGACCTCATTCAGTTCGTCAACAGTATAATGATCCGGATCGTGATAATAGTACTCGTTCCCACCAAAATATAAATCCAGAAAACGCTTTTTGTAATCAGCATCTATCTTTACATTTTCCACCTCAACAACCGACATGTTATCGAAGTCTGGAACTACAATATTTGCATTTACATATACTGTTTTCTCGCCATTACCGGTCTGTATGGTAAAGTTTTCATTCCAGCCGGAGTCTGCCCTGATATCAGCTAAGACAGACATATTTTTTGTCTCTTTAATTTCGCTCTCATTCCCATAATCCACTTTTTTGCCTGAGCAGCCTGTGAGTGAGATGATTACTATCGCTTCAACGATCGTCATAGCCGCTGCGAGTATTCTTGTGTGTTTTCTCATATGCCAATTCTCCCTGATATGTCACATTTTTTTCTACAACATAATTATTCCTGTGAAGGTACGGTCTAATGTAAACATTCTGTATCTTAACTCAGATCGTCCGTATGTATCACACTTCCGTCAATCGCGTTGATAAATACAGGGCATGCATTTGTAGTGTCTTTCTGCAGCAATTCCAGACTCCATGCCGGAATATAACTGTATTTTTGCATATCAGTCCGGTTGTTTACCCTTATGTATGCAAGTTTTAGAGTATAATATTTTACATTTGTATCCAGTACATATTCATCAGCATTGTTTTTAAGTTCATCCCGGGCAATATCAAATATATTTTCCAAAGGAAGCATTTCTACATTTTCCTGTTTTCTTACTATACTTACCGGGCAGTCTATAAAGAAAGTACCTATACCATATTTATCAATATAAAAATTGTAGAATTCATTATCAAAAGTATCCTCTATACTATCACCATATTTCATATTGTATCCGCTGTAATCCATCGGGTTTAAAGCATCATCAAATAATATTTTGCCAACTCCGATATTGTAGTAAAATCTATAACCACTTACACACTCATGTATATCATCTTCCTGATACACCTGATTGGCTCTTTCGTTATATCCACTCCATTTCAGCTGCGAACTCTCAGTCTGCGGGATGGATGAAAAACCTGTCTCTTTCAAAAAGCTGTCTATCATATTCCCCGCTTCTTCTATTGTGATACCCGATTCATTTTCCTCCTGCGCGATTTCCTCTCCCGATGTATCCTGTGAATCCGTGATATCATTTACCGTATCATATTCCATGAGTGAATCCGGTCCAAAGTATTGCTGCACATATCCATCGTTAAATATATTACTCCACTCATATTCATTACTTCCTGCCTTTTTGGTATATCCTTCAATCGGACCTGCGCCAATTCCCGACAGCCATTTATTTTCATCACCATCTGCAACAAAATTCACGTTATACCAGGTATTTCCTTTTTTCCCTACAAACTCATCACATGAATCATACTCTGTAGCTATAGTCCATTCATCCCCGGCATTTTCCAGATAATGCGTATATTCCTTCAAAAACTCAGCTCTGTTTCCTGTGCCAGATGTATCAGTTGGTGTTGTTGAGGAATTTATGGAATCAATAAGATTTTGAAGCTGTGTTTTTGTCCAATGTTCCTTATCATAGTAATAAATCTGCGACTCTCCAAAGTATGCCTTCAATACCTTTTCCTTGAGCTTTGCAGTATAAGGTATCTTTTCCACTTCAACTACTGACATTGTCTTACAATCAGGCAGTTCCACTTTTACACTTATATCTATATTTACATTTCCAATTTCTGTCTGCACGGAAAACTCATCGCTGTAGGTCTCATCTGTACTAAAATCCTTTACATTGCATACAGCACTTTTTGTCAGTTTTTCTGTATCAGTGCCATAATCTACCTTTTTATCTGCACAGCCTGTAAATGATGTGAGGACAAGTGCCTCGATGAGTGTCATAATTGCTGCAAATAATCTCATATTTCGTGAAGATATGTTACCCCTTTTATCCATATGTGGTTCTCCTCCCTTTTTGTTCTTTCCCGGTGACTATTCAGAATAGTTATCTTCCATGTTGTTATAATGAGTATATATGTCAGTTGTAAACTTTTTGTATCATACATTGCATTTTTATTATAAAAACCCGGTCTGCACATACTTATGCAAACCGGGTCTATATTTAACGCATCTTGTAACTATTAAACTATACCAATTCAGGAATTTTATATCCTGCTTCCTCCATCGATTTTTCAAATTCTCCAAGGCTGACATTTGCCTCTTCGGCTGCTACATCTATTTTTAACCTTCCCTTTGAAACCAATGAATACAACATATTATTTTTTCCTTGAAGAATCCCCTCTTCCTTCTGTTCCTCACCATACTCTTTGGCATATTCCTTTGCATATTCTTTTGCATATTCTTTGGCATATTCCATTGCATACTGTCTTACTGCTTCACTCATAGCACCACGTCCTTCCTTTTCTTTATAATAAGCCACTGCTTTTGACAATGCCTCGCTTTTTATCTGCTCCGGCCTGCACTGGTGAAAATCTCTCATCATCCGACCTATATCATCA
>ERZ839741.3375-NODE-3375-length-12835-cov-3.078560_pt1 | contig 12835 bp, 8 predicted proteins | sample MGYA00519880_ERZ839741 | MGnify/ENA primary metagenome ERZ839741 (study PRJEB31850, sample SAMEA3708851) | human gut metagenome | biome: human gut; feature: human-associated habitat; material: faeces | place: China | collected 2014 ... | reverse complement strand
GCAGGAAGTACGATCGCAAAGATCAGTTCCAGCATAGGTTCGTTGGTGAGAGGGTGACTCATTGGATAAATACGTTCCAGTCCGGACAGAGTAACAGAAAGTAAGATACTGCTATATGCTGTCTGTGCAGCGAATTTTTTCCCGAGAACGAAAAGCCCTATGATCAGAAGGAGCATATTCGCAATGAAGGAAAAATCACTGGCCGAAAGAGGAGTGAACTTGGCAACGAGTACCGCAAAACCGGTGATACCGCCAAACGTGAAGTTGTTGGCGAACTTGAAAAAGTAGATACCCACTGCCATGATCAGTGTACTGCCAGTGAGTAGTGCAAAGTTTTTTAAATGTTCTTTCATTTGAAAAATTCCCCAGTTTTCCTTTTGTAATTATTTGGATATGAAAGAAATTATGAAAGAAATCTTTCATATCCTCAATGATTGTAACGCTCGTGTCTGGAAAAGTCAACGGATTGGTGGTATATTATTAAGAGATAAAATATTCAGAAAAATGACCGGGAGGATAAGAAAAAATGAAACTTTTTTGGCAGAAGGCAGAAGTACAGAAATTTGAACACGCAAAAGATTTCGCAGAAGAATATAATATAGGTAAGAATGATTTTATTCTTGCAAGTAAAAGTACATATGAGACATATTTTGCACCACTTGGGCTGGAAGCACATGTGGAATTTAAAAGTAAATATGGAAAAGGCGAGCCTACAGATGTGATGATCGATGCATTGCTGGCAGATTTCCGTAAGACGGATTGTGACAGAATTATTGCAATCGGAGGAGGAGCTGTTATCGATATGGCGAAGATCCTGGTGCTTGCAGGAAATTACACCGCCGAAGAGATCTTTGGAAGGAAGGTACCGCTTAAAAGAGAGAAGACTCTGATCGCAGTGCCGACGACTTGTGGTGCCGGTTCGGAAGTTTCCAATGTATCAATTGCAGAGTTTACGAAGTTACATACAAAGATGGGACTTGCTGTCGATGAGATCTATGCAGATCGTGCAGTGCTGATTCCGGAGCTTCTGACCGGTCTTCCGTATTCATTTTTTGCGACAAGTGCGATTGATGCGTTCATTCATGCGATTGAATCCTATGTATCGCCGAAAGCAACTTTATATACACAGATGTTCAGTATGAAGGCAATGGAGATGATCATTGAAGGATTCCAGAAGATTGCTGAACATGGGGAAAAATACAGAATGAATCTGCTGGATGATTTCCTGACAGCAAGCAATCTTGCCGGTATTGCATTCGGCAATGCAGGAACAGGAGCGGTGCACGCCATGTCTTATCCTCTGAGTGGCGTGTATCATGTCACACATGGAGAAGCGAACTATCAGTTCCTGACAGCTGTATTCGCAAAATATCAGGAATTAGATCCAAATGGCAGAATAAAGAAACTAAATAATTTCTTAAGCAATATTTTAAAGTGCAAATCGGATGAAGTATATACCAAGATTGAGAAACTTCTGGATCAGATCATTGCAAGAAAACCGTTACATGAATATGGAATGAAGGAAGAAGAAATCGAGAGCTTTGCGAAGACAGTTGAAGAGACACAGCAGAGACTTCTGAATCAAAGCTATGTGAAACTGACCTGGCAGCAGATGGCAGAGATTTATAAAGAATTGTATTAATTTTTATATATAAAAATGCAAAAGAGCGTGATTCAGATTAAAAACTGAATGTTTTGCTTCGGATCGGAACATACTATCTTCTATAAAGAGGAGGATAGAAATAATGTATAAGTATTTACCCATTACGGATGTATACGCAAGAGAAATACTTGATTCGAGAGGAAATCCGACGATAGAAGTGGAAGTACTTGCCGGAGATGAATTCTGCGGAAGAGCAAGTGTTCCGTCCGGTGCATCGACCGGAAAATATGAAGCAGTTGAATTACGGGATAAAGAAGAACGATATGGAGGCCTGGGCGTGCAGCAGGCGGCAGATCATGTCAATGCAAGGATTGCACCGGAAGTGATCGGCATGAATGTACTGGATCAGGTAGCGATCGATCAGGCGATGATCAGGCTTGACGGAACAAAGAACAAATCCAATCTTGGTGCCAATGCCATGCTTGGAGTCTCGCTGGCGGCTGCAAGAGCGGCGGCCGGGGCGTTGGGACTTCCGCTGTATTCGTATCTTGGCGGCACAAATGTGAAAAAACTTCCGGTTCCGATGATGAATATCATGAATGGCGGAAGACATGCGGATAATACGATTGATATTCAGGAATTTATGATCATGCCGGTAGGGGCAAAAGATTTTAAGACCGGACTTCAGATGTGTGCGGAAGTATATCATGAACTGAAGAGAGTTTTGAAAACGCTGGAATACAGTACTGCAGTAGGAGACGAAGGAGGATTTGCACCGGATCTTCACAATGCAGATGAGGTCCTGCGTCTGATGGTAAAAGCGGTGGAAAAGGCCGGATACCGGCCGGGAGAAGAGGTAGCTATCGCATTGGACGTAGCAGCATCTGAGTTATATGATAAGAATTTTAAAAAATACGTATTCGACGGTGAGGCAAAGAAAAAAGGATATAAGATCGTCCGTTCGGCAGAGGAACTGATCGATTATTACGAAGATATTATAGAAAAATATCCGATTGTATCCATTGAAGATCCATTGGATGAAGATGACTGGGAAGGCTGGAAGACGCTGACGGACAGGCTCGGAGAGCGGGTGCAGCTGGTAGGAGACGATTTGTTTGTGACGAATACCAGAAGACTTGCCAAAGGGATCAGAAGAAAAGCGGCGAATGCGATACTGATCAAAGTGAATCAGATCGGGACACTGACGGAGAGCTTTGAAGCAGTAAAGATGGCGCAGAATGCCGGATATAAGACGGTAATCTCACACCGTTCGGGAGAGACTGCCGATTCTTTCATTGCAGATATTGCAGTGGCGGCAGATGCAGGGCAGATAAAAACAGGAGCCCCATGCCGGTCGGAACGGGTGGAAAAGTATAATCAATTATTGCGGATAGAGGAAAGACTGGGGGATGTGGCTGTATATCAGAACCCATTCGAAGAAAAAATAGAAAATGTACAGATTTAATGCTGCCTGAGATAAGATTTTGAATGAGATTAGCTTGCCTTATCGGCCATCCTGTGATAGAATATATTTGGTTTATCCGCAGGAGGTGTGAATAGTGGACATTTTGAAGATTGTATTAATGATAATATTTGCAATAGACTGTATCGCTTTAACAGTTATCGTACTGATGCAGGAAGGTAAGTCAGCAGGGCTTGGTGCCATTAGTGGTATCGCTGATACTTACTGGGGACAGAACAAGGGCCGTTCTATGGAAGGTGCACTGGTGAAGTCGACAAAATTCCTTGCGATTCTGTTTATTGTACTGGCAGCAGTGTTGAATTTAAAAGTATTTGCATAGGATAGAGCATATTTTTAGAAGATGAAAGGGACACTCCTGTATGGGAGTGTCCCTTTTTGGAACACAGAATATGCAGGGGAGCATAGAGATATGAGTAAGAAATTTGATAAAAGAAAAAAAGTTGTCTATGATCTGATCTGTGATGATTTATATACACCGATGAAATTCAAGGAACTGGCAATGCTTCTTCGCGTGGCAAAAGAAGACAGAGATGAGTTAAGACAGATCCTGGAAGCGTTGGAGCAGGAAGGAAAGATATATCTTTCCAAGAGAGGAAAATACTGCAAGGGACATGCAAAGCGTCTGACCGGTGTGTTCCGGGCAAGTCTTAAGGGATTTGGCTTTGTAGTGCTGGACGAAGGAGATTCAGAGGATGTATTCATCGGTGCGGATGATACCTGTGGTGCATTTGATGGAGATCATGTTGAGATCGTACTTACAAAAGAACCGGAAGGAAGAAGCCGTGAAGGAAAGATCGTGAAGATTCTGGAGCGGGGGCTTTCAAAAGTAGTCGGACTTTACCGCATGAAGCCGGGAAAGAAGTTTGGATTCGTGATTCCGGATAACCAGAGACTGGATCAGGACATATTTGTACCGATTGAAAAATCAAGAGGGGCAGTGGATGGACACAAAGTTGTAGTGGAGCTGACCTCTTATGGAGAGAATGGAAAGAAACCGGAAGGAAAGATCGTGGAGATCATCGGTCATCTGAATGATCCGGGAACAGATATCATGTCGATCGTAAAAGGGTATAACCTCCCGGTAGAATTTCCGGATAAAGTATTAAGACAGGCAGAGCGTGTTGCAAAACCGGTCAGCGAAGCTGACATGAATGGAAGAAAGGATCTGCGTGACTGGCAGATGGTCACGATTGACGGAGAAGATGCAAAGGATCTGGATGATGCGGTATCCCTTGTAAAAGAGGGAGAAAATTATATTCTGGGCGTGCATATTGCAGATGTGACGAATTATGTGCAGGAGAACAGTGCACTTGATAGAGAGGCACTGGAAAGGGGGACAAGTGTATATCTGGTAGACCGTGTAATCCCGATGCTTCCACATACACTTTCGAATGGAATGTGTTCACTCAATGCAGGAGAGGACAGACTTGCACTCAGCTGCATCATGACAGTGGATCCGTCAGGTGATGTGATCGCACATGAGATCGCTGAGACAGTAATTCATGTGGATCGCAGAATGTCCTATACCAGCGTAAAGAAGATTTTAACGGATCATGATGAAGCGGAGACCTCAGAATACAAAGAACTGGTTCCGATGTTCGAACGGATGCAGGAGCTTTCGGGTATTTTAAGAGCCCGAAGGAAGAAACGCGGTTCCATTGATTTTGATTTCCCAGAGACGAAGATGATCCTGGATGAGAATGGAAAGCCGATCGATATTAAACCATATGACAGAAATGTTGCAACGAAGATCATCGAAGATTTCATGCTTTTGGCAAATGAGACGGTTGCAGAAGATTACTACTGGCAGGAGCTTCCATTTGTATACCGTACCCACGAAGCGCCGGATGAAGAAAAAATCCGTACACTGGCAACATTTATCAATAATTTTGGGTATTCAATGCATATTGGAGTTAATGAAATTGGACCAAAAGAAATACAAAAGTTGCTAACGAAAGTGGAAGATACACCGGAAGAGGCAATGATCAGCCGTCTGGCACTTCGTTCGATGAAACAGGCAAAGTATACGGCAGAGAATGACGGACATTTTGGACTGGCGGCGAATTATTATACGCATTTTACTTCTCCGATCCGAAGATATCCGGATCTTCAGATCCATCGGATCATTAAGGATAACCTGCGGGGAAGAATGAATGAAAGTAAGATTGAACACTACCAGTCGATCCTTCCGGAAGTTGCAAAGCGTTCCAGTGAGATGGAACGTCGTGCGGATGAGGCAGAACGAGAGACGATCAAACTCAAGAAGACAGAATACATGCAGGCACATATCGGAGAGGAATTCGACGGTGTGATCTCTGGAATTACTAAATGGGGTATGTATGTAGAGCTTCCGAATACGATAGAAGGTCTGGTCCATGTAACAAATATGACCGATGATCATTATGAATACAATGAAGAACGTTATGAGATGATAGGAATGCATACACGGAAAGTGTACAAACTGGGAGAAGCCTTAAGAGTACAGGTGCTGGATGCAGATCGTCTGATGCGTACGATTGATTTTAAGATTGTGAATCAGGGAGGTGCCGGAGATGGCGAAGAGTAATGACAAGATGGTTGCAAATAATAAAAAGGCATATCATGATTATTTTATCCTGGATAAGATCGAGACAGGAATTGCTCTGCACGGAACAGAAGTAAAGTCACTCCGTATGGGAAAATGCAGTATCAAAGAATCCTTTATCCGTATTGAAAATGGAGAAGTCTTTATCTACGGTATGCATATCAGTCCATATGAAAAGGGAAATATCTTTAATAAAGACCCACTCAGAGTCAGAAAATTACTCCTTCATAAATCAGAGATCAATAAACTGATCGGTAAAACGAAGGAAAAGGGAATGGCAATCGTTCCATTGAAAGTATATTTCAAAGGCAGCCTTGTAAAGGTGGAGATTGGTCTGGCAAAAGGTAAGAAATTATATGATAAACGTCAGGATATTGCCAAAAAGGATCAGAAACGTGAAGCAGAACGTGATTTCAAGATGAAACTCAGATAGGAGAAAAGAATGGTACCTACAAAGAAAGAAGAATTAAGAAATCTGGTTACCCAGACAACATTAGAGACCTACGAGGAGCTGACACCACATCTGGTACAGCTTATTAATGAAACGAACAGAAATCCGGAACTGACGGAAGCTCAGAAGCAGGATGAGATCTCATTACATATGATGGGATTTGTAAAATCCTGCACCAATGAAATTATTATAGAAGTACTTGGAGAAATTCTTGGTCTGGAATAATGTAGAAAAAATATAAGAAAAATAAGATCCTGTTGTGATAATTAAACGAAATTGTGTGTGACGTCAGAAAAATGTCAGAAATTTCCTTGACAAAAAAAGTTCACAGCGTTAAACTACGGGACATAAAAGCAAGGGCGCTTCGAAAGAATCATTTCGAGGCGCTTTTTCTTTTATATAAAAGGATAGCACAAGGGTGTGTACATTTTCGTGAGTCGACCACGGAAGTGCACACTCTTTTTCGTTATCGGACATCTGAAGGATGAAGGAGGAGACATTATGACGAAAGAAGTATTATCGGCGATACAGGATGCCGTAGGCACACAGGTATTTGGAATCTGGTTCCTGATCGGTGCAGCATTTGTATTTTTCATGCAGGCTGGATTTGCAATGGTAGAGGCAGGATTCACCAGAGCGAAGAATGCCGGCAATATTATTATGAAGAACCTGATGGACTTTTGTATAGGAACTTGTGTATTTATCCCATTGGGATTTGGAATTTTGCTTGGTGAAGATGCACTTGGCGGATTTATCGGAACTCCGACACTTGGAATTTTTACCGATTATGCAAATTTTGACTGGTCCAATTTTGTATTTAACCTGGTGTTCTGTGCGACAACGGCAACCATCGTATCCGGAGCAATGGCAGAACGTACCAAATTCTTATCTTATTGTATTTATTCCGCAGTGATCTCCGCTGTTGTATATCCGATCGAGGCACACTGGATCTGGGGCGGCGGATGGCTTGCAAGTTTAGGATTCCATGATTTTGCAGGTTCCTGTGCAATCCACATGGTTGGTGGAACAACAGCATTTATCGGAGCCGCACTGGAAGGAGCCAGAATTGGTAAATTTACCAGAGATAAAGATGGAAAAGTAACAAAGGTACATGCATTCCCTGGACATAACATTGTAATCGGTGCACTTGGATGTTTCATTCTCTGGTTTGGATGGTATGGATTCAACGGAGCTGCCGCTACGACAGGTCCACAGCTTGCATCGATCTTTATGGCAACAACGATCGCACCGGCAATCGCAACGGTTGTATGTATGATATTTACATGGCTCAGATATGGCAAACCGGATGTATCGATGTGTTTGAATGCTTCACTTGCAGGTCTGGTAGCAATCACCGCACCTTGTGATGTCGTTGATGCAACAGGTGCAATCATCATCGGTGTGGTAGCCGGACTTCTGGTTGTATTTGGCGTATGGTTCTGTGACAATGTTGCTCATGTAGATGACCCGGTCGGAGCAGTTGCAGTTCATTGCTTAAATGGTATCTGGGGAACAATTGCAGTCGGTCTCTTTGCGACAAAAACAGCACCAGAGTGCACATTGAAAGGTCTGTTTTACGGTGGCGGATTCCACCAGCTTGGCTTACAGCTGCTTGGTGTAGTAACCGTTATGGCATGGACGATCATAACCATGACGATCGTATTTAAGATTATCGATAAGACGGTAGGTCTTCGAGTAACAGAAGAAGAAGAGATTGTAGGTCTGGATGTGAAAGAACATGGTCTTGCATCTGCATACGCAGGTTTCAGTCTGATGGATATCACAGAAGGAAGCATGAGTATCAATGAGAATACAGAGCTTGGAGAAAATGATTACGATGAAGCTTCAGAAGCACAGAGAGCTGCATCTGTCAAAGTAACTACTCCTGTAGATCCTGAGACTGGAATACATAAAGTTGTTATCATTGCCAAACTTTCAAGATATGAAAAACTGAAAACTGCACTCAATGATCTTGGAGTAACAGGAATGACAGTCACACAGGTTATGGGATGTGGTGTTCAGAAAGGTGCCGGTGAGAAATACCGTGGAGTTGAGATGGATGTAACCGTACTTCCAAAGGTTAAAGTAGAAGTTATCGTAGGAAGCATTCCGGTAGATAAAGTGATTGAGACTGTGAAGAAAACTCTTTATACCGGACATGTCGGAGACGGAAAGATATTCGTTTACAATGTACAGAAGGTTGTCAAGGTTCGTACCGGCGAAGAAGATTATGATGCATTGAAAGATGTAGAATAACAATTTTTATATAAGATATGGTGAAAATAGTTCATTTTATATGTTAAAATGCATAATCAGAATGCTAGAATATTGTGAATAATAACGAAAAATACATACAGGTATTTGAAAAAAATGTGAAATATGCTATGCTGTAAATAGAATTTTTATTAAACGTTTAACATACGTTGTTTACGAAGCATGCGGAGAGGGAAAACGACAGAATAAAAATATTCTGTCGTTTTTTTAAAGAAACTTATTAAACGTTTAATGTACAACACAGGAGGTAAAAAAAGGGGAACTGAGGAATTGTGAAAAAGAAAGGAAAAGGAATATGTCAAGAGGAAAAAAAGTGAAAAGAAAAGTGACATCGCTTGTACTCACGACAGCGATGACGGTGACAATGCTTGGCGTTTTACCGGAATCTACAATTGAAGCAGAAGCAGCTGCAGCGGATGATGATTCCATCTCTAACGGCAGTCTGACTGCATCGATAGGTGATCTGGGTGAAATCTCCAGCCTTACCATTGACAACAACCGCAAGAACAGCAAGGGAAATGATGTAAACTTCGTACTTCCAAATGACAGCAGTCAGCAGAACAACGAAGCACATCAGTGGATGGGAGAAATGATCTTCTCATACCGAAGCAGCAAGGACGGAAAATTCCCGACTGACGACAGTGGTTTTGAGTAGATACCAACAAGACAATGGCTGCAGGAGGATCAACAACCTACAGCAATGCATCAGCAAATCTGAAAAACAACCCGTATATCGAAAAGAAGGTTGACAAAGATAAGATTGAAGTTACTTATAAAGGACTGGATGAGGATGCAACACAGAGCCGTGTAATGAAAGGCTTTAATGCGAAATCCGTATATGACATGGACACAGATGACGGATCACTCCTTTGGTCTATCACACTGGAGAATACCAGTGAGAATTATCTGGAGTTTGGTGATGTCGGACTCCCGATGCCATGGAATAACAAATATGCAAATATTGAGGATACTTACAATAACCGTACAACCGTACATACATTTGCAGGTGCAGACAGTGGATATGCTTATGCAATCAGATGCAGTGGTGAAGGAAACTATGTAATGTTCACACCTGTTGCAGAATCCGGTGCAAAGATCGAGTATATTGATAACTGGACAGGCAATATCAATGGTGTGAACGGAACACGTGCCGGAAAGACTTATGAGAACTGGACAAGTGATTCAGGTGGATGGTTCCCGGGACTTCAGGTGTATTACATTCATTCCAAAGATATTCAGAAAACGGGACGTGGTTATTACACAGATGCTTCAAGCCTTGTATTAAAACCGGGCGAAAAGAAGACCTATCAGTTCAAATTCTCCGCAGTAAGAGCTGGTGATAATACACCACAGAACAGTGCAGAAGACGAGAATAATGCTTCAGATTCAGTGGAAGAACGTGAAAATAACATGCGTTCCATCCTTTATAAAGAAGGAATGATCGACGCTGTTGCGACTCCGGGATTCCAGACTGCAATCAATATGCCGACCAAGTTGGATCTGCATTATGATGACAGTAAGATCTCAGATGTATCGGTTGATATCCAATGCGTTCACGAGAATGATCCATGGGATGAAGACCACATTCCGGATCAGCAGAGCGGCATGGTCAATGATTCTAAATCCATTGAACATTCTGATACAGATTCTGCAAAACTTGTGAATACAAAGGAAGTAAATGGCGAGAAACATCACATATACGAATTAAACTTTGGATGTATCGGTAACAACAGTGTACGTGTTAATTACAAACTGAACGGCGAAGATAAGTTCACACAGTTTGAATTCAACGTTCTTGACAAATTGAGCAGCACAATCGAAACACATTCTGATTTCGTTGCAACTCAGACGCAGGACAACGACACATCAAGCCCGACATATGGTATTTACAGTGACTGGTATTTCGCAAGTGGAAAAGATTCCACACAGCGTTCGCATTGGGGCGATGATTGGAGCCACGATAACATCAACTTCATGGCAATGAAGAACTATCTGGATCCGAAAGCTTCAGAAGTAGAGTCTATCGAGGAATATCTGGTTGACTTTATGTGGAACAGTTACATGAAGAATTCACATGATACATTCGCAGTAGCGAACTACTTAAGTGATTCAGGAATCTACGGCGGTGGTGCAAATCCATACTCCAGAACATATTCAGAAGTTATGGAAGCAACCGGATTCTTCAATATGTACCGGATTGAAAAGGCTTATCCAAACCTGATCAATTACAGAAAGAGCGCAGAGTGGTATCTGGAAAAAGCATATGGTATTTACAGTAACCGCGTAAGTGCATCGCCAATCGGATTCTATGGAGAACAGCAGATTCCGGATATGATCGAAGCTCTTTATGCAGAAGGCATGACCGAAGAGGGAGATAACCTGAAAGAGTTATTTGCCAAATCAAAAGGAACAAACATGGCAACAGCCAAATACCCGTATGGTTCAGAATTCGAGTATGACAATACAGGTGAAGAGGGTGCTTACTCTGCAGCAAAGGCACTTAGAACCTACTATCCAGACAGCAAAAATACAAGCGCAGCAATCAAGAACATGCAGGCAGCTGAGTGGAAGACACGTGCAATGAGAGGTCTTCAGCCTACATGGTATCAGTATGCTGACCCGGTATTCCGTGGAGGAGAGACATGGTGGAACTTCCAGTATACAGCTTCTCTTGCAGGATACATTATGGATGACTGGTTAAGATATGAAGATACAGAATCTGACACAGATTCCAGTGCATGGGCAGAAAGAATGAACTACGCAGCGAAGTTATCGAACTTCAATGCAGTTAATATGGGACAGATCTTTGACAAATACATTGGTAATGTAAGCTGGAGATACACAATGTCCAAGGGTGGCTATGGAGCCCAGAATGTAAATGACGGAGGAACCAGAGTTCAGAATAATGGATGGAATGACTTCTCCGGAGAAAGTGATGAAGGACTTTACGGATCACTTCTCAGCATCAGTGCAGACGTGGCAACAGATCCGGTATTCGGACTTACAGGCTATGGAAGTACGGTTACAAAAGATGGCGGAAAATACATGATCACTCCACTGGATGGTGTAGGAAAACGTATCAATGTGATCGATGACAAATTATATGTAGAACTGGAACAGGATTCCTGCACAAAGGCAGTCATCGACAAAGATGGAACATATTTTGACCTTGCAGTTAAGAATCTGACAAAAGATGAACATCTTTCAAAGATTACATTAAGCGGAGCAGGTCTTAAGAATGGTTACTACAGCGTTAAGGTAAATGGTGTAGAAAAAGAGCAGTGCTATGTATCTGACAAAGAGGGTGTAGCATATGCAGTTGTTCCTGCCGGAGAGACAGCTCAGATCACAATCGAAGCTATGGATGGCGGAGAGAATCAGGCACCAAAGATCTACAAAGTTAAGAAATCTGACGATGCACAGGCACTTGTTGCTTCACGTGTAGAAGCACAGGCTTATGATGACGGTGCACCGGATGGAACTCTGACATACAAATGGGAAACAGTTGATACACCGGAAGGCGGAAAACTGACATTTGATGAAAAGACAAAACCATACGTAGAAGTTACAGCAACAAAAGATGGAACTTACAAATTAAAACTGACAGTCAGTGACGGGGCTTTATCAACAGAAAAAGAAGTAGAACTGAAGGTTGGAAGAGCACCGGAGAAGACAGCACCGGTAGTTGACGAAGCAACAGCCGTGCAGGATACAACCAATACGACAACTGCTGAGTTAAGCGCATCTGCAACAACAGATAAAACATATGGCAATGACGCAGAGTATGAATGGTCTGTTGTAGACCAGCCGGAAGGCGGGGATGCAATCATTGCAAATGCTGACAAGAAAAATGCAAAATTAAAAGCATACAAAGCCGGAACATACACAGTACGTGTAACAGTTACAGACAAGAAGTCAACAGAATATGACGAAGATGTTCAGACAACAAAGGATGTTACATTCGAGATGGCAGATCCTGTTGATGGCGTAGAAAGAACAGGTACGGTTCTGACAAAAGTAAAGACAGCACCAAAGCTTCCTGAGACAATGAAAGTTATCTACAAAGATGGAACTCTGAAGAAGAGTGATCTTGTATGGGATGAAGTGGATGAAGCATCTTATGCAAAAGCAGGTACATTCAAAGTAAGTGGAACTGTAAAAGACACCGACATGAAGGTAGAAGCGACTGTAATGGTAGTTGCAGGAGAGGCACAGAACGTAGCACAGATCGCAACACCAAGTGCAATTGTTAATACACCGAATGACCTCGGTGGTGTAGCGGGACTGAATGACGGATACGATCCGGAAAATTCACGTGATACTTCACACGGAGTATGGCATAACTGGCATGGTGATCAGGGCGGAGACGCATGGGTACAGTATGACTGGGAATCAGCAGTAACAATCTATCGGTCAGATGCATATTACTTCACAGATGGT
>ERZ839741.3374-NODE-3374-length-12840-cov-3.468831_pt1 | contig 12840 bp, 10 predicted proteins | sample MGYA00519880_ERZ839741 | MGnify/ENA primary metagenome ERZ839741 (study PRJEB31850, sample SAMEA3708851) | human gut metagenome | biome: human gut; feature: human-associated habitat; material: faeces | place: China | collected 2014 ... | reverse complement strand
TGTGGGGCGTAAAAGTCTCGGTAGTGATACGGCCGTTGCGGTTGATTTTCATAATTTCGCCCTCCTGCGGCTCGAGAATGTCGATGGGCGCTTTTAACCGCAGCTTTTTGATTGTTTTGCAGAGAATTTCCTGTGTCGAGGCATAAATCAGAAAGCCGTCATAGAACATGATGCAGAGCGGATTGTCGCCGACCACGAACCAGATAGAGTCATTCTTATCCAGTACCGTAAACACAAAAGAACCCTCGACCTTTTCAGCCATAGTTTGCAGGCTGTCAAAGTCGAGGGTTTTCTGCTGTTCAAGAAGCTGCACCGCAACGTAGCTGTCCGTCTCAACACTCGTCATCGGCAGATTTTCTTCCATGCGAAGCTCTTTATCATTCCACAGTACGCCGTTGTGTGCGAGAGCAAAGCTGTTTCCGTCAACGTGCCCAAGGAACGGGTGGTTATTCTGGTTAAACTGTGCATTACCCTGAGTCGTCATGCGAGTGTGACCCATCACGACGTTTACGCCGTGCGGAATGTGAATCTTCATTTTCCGAGCGGGAAGTGGACGCTTGTAGATCCGAAGGCGGTCGTTAAAGTTATAGGCGATGCCGGTCGCATCCGTGCCGCGAACTTGACACTCTCTTGCGAGAGTGTTCAGGATTTTATTCTTCGTATGGGTGCTGAGGCACTCCTTAAAATCAATTAAGCCGAAAAGACTGCACATATTACTCCTCCTCCGAAGTGTTTACGGGTTCATTTACATAAAGGCGGCGCTCTTTCAAATACTGGATAAGCTCCGGTTCGGTGATGTTGTCCAGAAAATTAAACCAGCTCATGTCCTGCACCGCAGTGTCGGACATAGCAACAGCCACCTCAACCAGATGATTTACCATCTGCAGGGTGGCTTTCAAGGTATTCAGCTTGAGCGTGCCGCGGAACATACGGATTTCAACCGTATCGGCGTTCGTGAGGTTGACCGCCGCGTAACGTCCGGCGCAGGAATTCTTCGCGTGGTTCATCTGCTCGGACGGGGTGAGGCGGATACCATACCGCGCCGCCCAGCGGTTCATCTGGCTTTGTGTACGGCGGCTGAAGCGCAGCAGCTCTGCCCAGAACTTTTCCACAAAGTAGAGCAAACGAGCGATTGCGGCTTCCTGCTGCTCATATGTACAGCCGAACGCCAGACGCGAAATGTGAACGTGAAGGCCGCACGTGCCTGCCGCATGGCTGAGATAACCCATGCTCTGCGCTTTGCGGAGGACTTCCGCCCACGGCATTTCATTCAAATGGTACTCGAGTGTCATCGGGTGTGTGACAAGCTCGAGGCCTTCATCCAGGCTACCGTCCGTCTTGATGTAGAGATTTTCAGCGTTCTTGTTCGCGATGTCGAGCAGCTTCTGCGCGTTGCTGTTTACCGTGCCGCCGTCGTCGATTTCGAGCTCCACGCCGAAATGCCGCAGGCCTTTGCCGTGAAACACCAGATCGGGTGTGTAGTTGTATTCGTGGATGACCTCGCAGTGCTCATCCCAGCAGGATACGCAGTAAGCGTTGTCGTCACCGTCCCAATATGCGCGGTCGCGGTGAATAATGCGGCCGCAGTCATCGCAGCGAACGTAATACTCATCGAAGCAATGATCGCAGAGTATGTGCGTGTCATCCTCGACGGCGTTTTCCTCGTAGACCCGCTCGGCGCAGTGGTCGCAGATTACGGTCAGGAGGTCGGCACAATCCTCGCAGAGCCAGTCGCCCTCTACTTGGTACATATCTTCGATTGAATGTTCTGCACCGCAGTTTGCACAAATTCTTGTTTCGCTCATTGTCTGTTCCTCCATTTCGTTTGGTAAAACTTAATACTCTTCAGCAAGCAGCATAGTAGAATGCGTCAAATCGTCGATGATGAACACCTTCGCGTCTACGGCATCGTCACAAGGGATATCAAGCTCGTAACGGTATGGCGGCTGCTCCTGCTCATGGACAATGTGCTGACCGGTTGGCGTTTTGGTTAAGGTAAACACCTGCAAATAGTCCTTATGTTCGGTTTTCATGCTAAAAACCATGCACCAGATAAGGTCTATCAGCCACGACGGGATCTCGTTCTGTACGCCGCTCGTCAGAAATTTCTGATTTTCAAACATAATTTTCTCCTTAAAATGCAAAATCCCACTGAAAGCATGACTCTCAGTGGGATCAGTTTTGCGCACGGACTTTTCCACAGCATTGTGGACAAAGTATACGATGATTTACCTGTATAGCATCTCTGCGGTACACCCGCTCGCCGCAGCGGTCGCAGAGCGTTGTAAACTCCTCGGCGCAAGCATAGCAAAGCGCATCCCCGCCGAGAAGGATGCGCTGATCGATCGGCTTGCTCTTGCTGCAGCAGGAGCAGATAAAATGGTTTAGCGGCATTGTTTTTCCTCCTTTTCGTTATATATAAGTATAATATATCAACGAAAAAGGAGCTGATACGGTTTATTGATTTTCAAGCAGCCACTCTATCAAATCGATGGATTTAATGCCGTCATAGGACGTTTCCAGTCCCGGATGCAGCGAAAGCACGATTTTCTCATAGTTATCTGCAATCCCCTGCAACGGCGCCAGTTCACGTGCGCGAACCGTTTCGCTCTCCATCGACTCGGTTACCTGCACGTATATTTTTTCATCAGCTTTGGCTGCAATAAAATCAATTTCCGCGTTGCCGACCTTGCCGATTGCGACATCATAGCCGCGGCGCAGCAATTCGAAATATACAACATTTTCAATCGCATGTCCGCTGTCGCGGTTGCGGAATCCAAGCAGGTAATTCCGCAGGCCGATGTCCACGATATAATATTTACCCAGTGTGCGCAGGAACTCCCTGCCTTTGATGTCAAATCGTTTGATTTCATAGAAAAAATAGGACTCCAGCAGCGCATTGACATAGGCCTGAACCGTGTGTGCACTTGGCTTGCCCCGGCGGCTGCTGTCATCGAGCAGCCCTTCACTGACCAGTGTGTTGCCGATGGAAGAGATTGAAACCGAACTGCCAATGTTATCCGCCAGAAACAGGACGATTTTCTTGAGCAGCACAGCATCTGTAAGCTGGCGCTGCCCTCTGCGCTTTTCCCGTTCGAGAATGTCACGAACAATAACCGTCGAATAGATGCCTTCCAGAAGAGTCAGCGCCTTATCCTGTTCCATGCCGACGTCGGCAATACCGGGCATACCGCCAAAACGCATGTACGCGTCAAAAATCTCACGCAGTTCGTATTGCGTACCATCTTGATCGACCGCTTTCTTCTTTTGGCCGCCAAGTGCGCTCTTGACCGTCTTAATCGTAAAGCCGTAAAAATCAACGAACTCCGCAAAGGACAGCGGCAGCATCTTGATTTCCACACATCGTCCGGATAGATAGGTCGAATACTCAGAGGAAAGCAGATAGGCATTCGAGCCGGTAATATAAATATCGCAGTCGAAATCCACGCGGAACGAGTTGACGGCGTTTTCCCAGCCGTCCATGCGCTGAAGTTCGTCAAAAAACAGGTATATCCGCCTGTCCGGAAGCACGCGTTCCTTGACATAGCGATACAGCTCGTCCGCTGTCATCTTCAGAAACTCGTAGGATTCAAAGTTCATTTCAATGATCTGCTCATCCGAAACTCCATTTCCGCGCAGATGCGCCGCCATCAACTTGAGCAGACTGGACTTTCCGCACCGGCGGATACCGGTTACTACTTTGATGGGCTCGGTGTCCTGAAATGCAATGAGCTTATCCAGGTAAAGGTCTCTTTTTCTGAGGGTATGTGAACGGATCATGCGGCATCACTCCTTTGCATCATCATAGCATAAACTTTTTATTTTATCAAGTTTATGCTGTGAACAGCATAAATTATTCTCATTTACTTTCATTTCTCTGTTCTGTCCCTCAGGCTTTCATGTCTCGAGCTCGAATACCTCCTGCAAGCTCGGGAGGGACTGCCGCTTCCAGTCCCGGCCGATCGTGACCGGATTGATAGCGCTTTCGCGCTGAAACTGCATCAGCGCGGCACGCTGCGAAAAAGAAAGACCTTCGCAGAGCTTTCGCCGTGCCTTGCAGGCGCTGTTCATACGCGAGGTTTCCTCGATCCATTTCAAAAGCCGCTCGCGCTGTTTTGATTGCGCAGCCCGGTCGAGCTGCTTTCGCGCCGCCGGAAGCGAATAATAAGTACCCTCCGGAAAGCAGCTGCACATTGCTCTGCGCAGGACAGATGGCGAAGCTGACAGTAAATCGTACAGTTTTTCCTTAGAATAATGCAGATCGTGCATTCCGATGTACGTTTTCAGCATCGGCGCACCGTATTTCGCCTCGAACCGCAGCAGTCCCTGCGCATCCTGTATATCCCTCAGCTCTGCATTGCGGTCATCCTTCAGCTGGTCTGCCTTAGAATACAGCGTGACGGCATAATCCTCTCGATTGTGCGTCAAATCAAAGGAATACGCATATTTTATCGGTTTATTCCGCTTTTTATTATCAAACCGCGGATAAGTCTCTTGATAGCCGTTCGGCACGCCGCTCTTTCTTGCCAGAGCGATATATGCGAGCGGGTCATCCACCTTCGCGTTCGCGCTGAAGTCCACGCGCGAAAATTCAAATTCTTCCGCTTCACCCAGTCCTGCGTCACGCAAAATCTCCCGCAGATTGCGGTCGAATATGCCCAGATAGTTTTTGTCGGGGCAGAACAGTACAACCCTCTGCGGCTCTGCATAGAGCACAGAGTTTAAGTTGATCGTCAGTTTAATAAAGCCGCAATTCACAGCGGCACGCAAATTGATCGTCACGCCCTTCTGCGCATACATATAAAATTCCTGTTCGTCTTTTGATTTCGAGTAAACTCCTGTCCCATATCTCTCAGACAGTTCATACAGCCGCCCTCTCCAGCGGCTCACTTCTCCCAGCGGTATTTTCCGCTGCAATTCTAACGTGTGTATCGTGTGATAAACGCCCATCGCGCATGCCTCCACAATATAAATTATCATATTGTTATAAGCAGATACTATTTTATACGAACAGAACATTACAGTAATATATGATTATAAACCATATCATACACAGAATGATCAATACATACTATCCTGTATATTTATCATCTATCTAAAGATTGATATTATCTTATATATCCATTATTTTTTATCTCTATAACCGGAGAGATTGTATATTATATATAGAAGCATATTGGCAATTATTGTTCTGCGGTATTATAATAATACTAAACTAAGATTACGCATCTCCATCAGGAAGGAGGCATTTCCGTGCCGTCTGCGAAATTTACAGAGTCCGAGGTTCTCGAACCATCCGAGTCGTTCCTCGAAAGGAAGAAGATCAGCGAGGTCGAAGCCGATCTGCGCGCTTATTTCGCGTGGGAGAAAGGCAAGCCGCTGCCGGGCTGGATTCATGATAAGCTAAAGAAGTATCCGCTGCTCACGGAACATACGATAAAGTTCCTGAACTGGCTCCGCTCTCAGCCAGCGACCAACAAATGCAAAGCTAAAACGTGCAGCCTGTATGACATTATGATCGACTGCATGATTACCGATATCATCATGTCGGTACTGAGCGAATACGAAAAGCAGTACCGTATCAAAGAATGCAGGCATCTCCCGCATCCGGCCAGCAGTGCATCTGCCCCTTCTATCCCAGACGCATCCTATCTCTCCTTGCTGTTCCCTGAACTGCCGAGGCACAGCATAAAAATGTCTAATCTGCGGCGTGAGCCTTTACATATCTACTATAAGGATGCCAAGGATGGATCTTTGCTTCCCCGCACGCTCGACACCGAGTTTATGCAGGCAATCACCGTGCTGTATCATCGCTATGTACGGACGCCGGATATGCGTTATTTGCTGCGGCCTGCCGCTTTTCTTCCACTGATGGACGGGCACCCTTATTTTATGTATTCCGTTGAAAAATACTGGGGCTATTATCAAACCTGCTGCAAACGAAACGCCGATACCGTTTCGACATTTGAACGGCTTCGCGAGGCACTCCTGGATTCTTATGAGTGCTTTCCTGCCGCTGCTCCGGAAGAAATACCCGATACGCTTACAGACGCAGATACCTCCTATTTCGTTCATCTCATCAAGATCATACGGCTGCTGAAGGAATGGATTGACTTTTTCGAAGATCGATACTACAGTTTTTCCCTTACGGGCAGTAATTTCGATAATCCTCTGCTCAGTTACTTTAATTACTGGCCGGAGGACCTTCCTCTCGATGTTGACACGCTTATTTACAGCTGCTTTGCCGAGCCGGAGTTCGCACGAAATCCCAATCTTCTTGCGCTGCAGCGTCTGCGCGAGCTGATCAACGCGCCGGATGCCGAACAGAATCTTTCCTACACACTGAACGAGTGTAAAAGCCATCTGAGCAATCATCTGAAAGAATTGCAGGAGGCCTTGACGCAGGCAAAGGAGAGCGGCAGCTATGCGCCGATTTATCAAAATCTGAGCGGTTTGTTCTCGCCGTCCAAATCACTAAAGGCGCCGGCTTCCCTTCTTGTTCCACTCGGACAGAAGAAAATCCGTGAATTCGGTATCTTTCACATCAAAAAGCCGTTTGATTTTCCTGTGATGAATGGCTATTTTCTTGCAGTATCTGATTTTGCAGAACAGGTCTTGAAGTACTGGTCCACACAGCCCGGCACATCCGCCTTCTGGTTTGAGCGTGAAGCACAGGCGGAGGATCATATACAGGAGTTTGCTGATATGCATGAAGCTGCGGATACCTGCGACCGAGAAAACCCATTTGACGGCTGGTATGATCAACCCGTAACGCCGCAGCCACTGCTGTTCGAGCCGAACGATTTCGTTTCCGAACCCTGCACAAGGATGTTCTTCACCCTGCTGCACAGGCAGATTTTCCCCTCCTGCTTGAGTAGAAAATATGGTGAGGCCCCCGATGCCCCTGCCGATAAGGATCGCTGTATCACGGATTACTACCTTGGCTCTTGCGCAGCCGCGCGCATCTTAGAGCAATTGCAAAAGGATCTTGTCTCGGTCAATCCCGACGACATCTACTGCCGCACCACATATGAGATTGCTGAGGAGGAAAATCAGCAGGCAGAACAGCTCTGGCTATGGGCGCAGCATTTTCTGCGTACAAACCAGATTGATATTAATCGGCTGGAGCCGAGTGAAATTCAAGTTCAAACTCTGTTTCTCGATGTCACCGGCAGTAATTTTCCGCTTCTGTATCAAACGATGGAGTGGCTTTATCCACGCAGCGAGCTGGATGCACTGCTTGCAGGGGAAATCGAAAAATGTGGGCAGGATTTCCTCGATCCTTTTCTTTCTCTTCAGATTTCCAAGTATAATCAGTCTCACAATCCAGACCCTTCACTCGAATATGCCCAGATATTGAATCAAGCTGGCTCGCAATACTGGGAGTTTATTGTCAAAAACCAATCTTCTTTTGTCCCCGAGAACGCTTCTGCCTTCTTTGACAAATACCTGAAGTTTCTCCATTCGCGCGGTATCATCGAGCCTTAACAGTATCCGATATCTGAGCAGAGACAAGAAACAATTTACATCAATTAACCACATTTCCGCTCCGACCATTGAAGGTCGGAGCGTTTTTTTGCGCTCGATCAAATTTATTTTTAACCACCCCGTGAGCGAGCCCCCTCGGCACTTTTGGACACGGACGCGGTTTACGCTGTTCAGCCTCGATTTGTGTCATTTTTACCGCCATTTTGTTCATTTCACCCCGTGAGCAGGGGTCCGTGCGCATCATCTTTTAGTTTGCTATAATGTGCACATCGAAACAAAAAGTTCCGATGTCAAATTTTTTCTTGCAAAAGGAGAACCCCAAAATGAAAAATTTCGAAACCCGCAAACTTTCTGCATCTACTTTCACGCAGGTTGTACCGCTCGGCACGCGCTGGCGCGATGATGAGGCATGGCCTGCGCATCTCCGCAAACGTGCCAAAGCGACCGAGGATTTCTTCATCGCGAAGAACGGCGTCGTCGTGGCAGGCGACCTTCGCGTCGGCTTCCTCGCTGAGCGCATCGAGACCGTCTGCATCTCGCACGCTAGCGGTTACGCCCGCTGGATTATCGTAGCGGTTTACGGCGACGAAATTGAGCACCGTTATGCGGTCCGCGCTACCGAGTGGGAGAAACACCCGGACTTGCCCAGCCTCGACCTCAGCCGCCATGAGACCGACCTCGTGTATCATATGTGCGATATTCTCTCCCGCAAGCGTGCCTTTCAGGAGAATATTTACAACATTGACCGCCAGATTTCTTTCGATTTGGTGTCAAATGTACATCGCGCTATGGAACTCGGCGAGTTCGATGAGAACCGCTTCATCGCTCTTCTGACGACCGACCCGCTCGTTCTACCGGTTCTTGAAGCTACGCTGTTTGCCGCCGTTTGGAGCGAGGCTGCACTTGAAAACGCACCGCAGTTCATTCTGAACTTCATACTCCCCAGTGCGCAGGCTGCCACGGTGCGCGAGTATGTCGCGGAACATTTTCATGCGGTTGACCTTCTGCGCTCCCCTGCCGCACCGTTCAGCCACCCGATGACCCTTCGTCTCGAAAAGAGTCAGGAACCGATCTACGCACCTGCCGCCAGCGGCCGTCTCGTCCTGCTCAATCCGGTCGGTGATGCCATCAGCAGACTCGTAAACGAGATCGAACGCCGTGCGCATGAACAGCTGCTTTCCGGCGAAGCCGAGGATCGCCCGTTCGCAGCGTTCCCCATCACAATCACCACCCGTGCTTTACCCTCCGCTTACGCATACAACGTGCCTGTATCTGCGGACACGCACTCTCTCCGTGAAGAAGATGCCGACTGTCTGCGACTGGCTGCCGCCGAACTTCTGCGGTATGTACCGGATGCCGCGCGCACGCTGAGCGACGCCATTGATGATCTCGCTTGTCATCCCCGGGCTTACAGAATGAGTTTGCCCGAGCGCTGGGTTATTCTCGTCAGGCGGTTCGTTCGCCACTTTCTTTTGACCTCCGAGTCCGCACGCGATACGTTCGACCGCATCAGTGGAGAAGCCGAGCGCTTACACAAAGAAGATGAGCTGCGGCGCGCGGAAACAATCGACTGCAGCGTAGCGTTTCTCCTTGACCCTGAGCGCTACAAAGATGCCATCTCGCCGCGTCCGAAGACTCTCGAGCAGCTCGATGAAACTACCGCGTTTCCGTACACAAGTCAAGGTGTCCCGGTACTCGCTTACAACACACCGCAGTTCGGACGGCTGCTTCAGCGCGCCGGTGTCGGCCCTGAGCTTGTCCCGGATGTCGTGCAGAAGCTCAAGGATCTCTCCATCTTTAAGAGTGAAAATATCAAGATCAACATCGATGGGACCTCTCGGCGCTATTATGCGATACCCGCGAAAATGTTCAAGAATTCCGTCATTCCGGCTATTCCGGCGGGTCAGGAGGAAAATAATGACGTATAATTATAATGTATACGCCGCCATGCGTCAGCTCGGCGTGACCCAGCTTCGCACGAAACAGAGCAAGGTTCTCGCCTGCATTCTCCAGAACCGCGACGTTCTCGTGCGCCTCTGCACCGGCGGCGGCAAATCGCTCCTTTTCCAGCTCCCGGCTCTCCTCGACGAGCCGGGACAGCTGACCCTCGTTTTTTCTCCCCTGCTCGCCCTGCAGGAGGACCAGGTCTCCGCGTTGAAGAAGAAGGGCGTTCGCGCCGCCCTCCTCAACTCGAGCCTCAGCAAGCGCCGCCACGCAGCGACTTTGCGCGACTTCGTGCAGAACGGCGGCCTGCTGTACCTTGCCCCCGAGCAGCTTCGCCGCGAGGACGTCCGCACCGCGCTCAGCACCGCACGGGTGCGCCGCGTTGTCGTGGACGAGGTGCACATCCTGCCGCAGGTCGACCGCAGTTTTCGCCCGGCTTACGCTGAAATCGGTCCGTTCATCGACTCTCTGCCCGAGCGGCCGCAGATACTTGCCCTCACAGCAACGGCAACCCGTTCCGATTTCAGCTATATTGCAGAGAGCCTGCATATGACCAACCCCAAGCGCTTGCCCTTCCCGGTCAAGCGTTCCAACATCGAGCTCGAGGTCAAAAGGTTCGATATAAAGGGAAATGACCGAGCAACAAGCCGCAAGCGGAACATACGGCTTGCGTTGCTCGATGATGTGCTGAAAAAGTACCGAAAAAAGGGCGCGACTATCGTTTACTGCCCGACCGTCGGTGATGTCAAGCGCACGACCAAATGGCTGCGCAGCCGCGGCTACCCGGCGAAAGCCTACCACGGCAAGCTCTCTAAGAAGAAGCGCAAGCGCGTTCACAAATACTTTCTCCAAAGGAAGCGTCCGATCGTCGTTGCGACGAACGCATTCGGTCTCGGCATCGACCGCCCGGATGTCCGGCTCGTTGTGCACGCCGGTCTGCCGCTCGGCATCGATGCCTACGCGCAGGAAATCGGTCGAGCGGGCCGCGACGGCAAAAAGGCGCGCGCCGTTCTGCTTTATACCCCGACGGACTTCGCCGACGCCAGCCGTATCATTCGTCAGAACAACAATGACACAACCGACTATCGCGGCGAAAAACGCCTTGACGCGCTCAAAAAGGTCATCGCCGAGCCGAAAAAGGCATGGAAGGGCATCGCGAAGTACTTCGGTTGAGCGTATCAACCGCGCATCTCGTTGATATACTATATCTGTATATATATGGTATTCACCCGTATGACAAAGGAGGAATTTTTCATGAATAACGAATTGGAACGCGCGCAGGTATACCAGATTTTAGCGCTCAACGACGAGATGCTCCGCAGCGGCTGCATCACCCGTGACGAGCACGATTTCGTCCGCCATTTGCAGACGGACAAGCTGACAAGGCTCCACGGCCGCGACAGCACACACCCCCGAGGCACCGCTCTGAACTGAGGGAGGCGGCTCCATGGACGTCCGCAGACTGGACGAAATGCAGGCGCAGGGCCGCAGCATCTTCGACACCGAGCTTGCTGTGGCCTACTACGCCCGTGTTTCGACCGACAAAGACGAGCAGATCAACAGTCTCGGCAATCAGAAACGCTATTTTGAGGATTACATTGCCGCCAATCCCCACTGGACGTTTGCCGGCGGCTATGTCGATGAGGGTATCAGCGGCACTTCGGTCGAGGGGCGTGAACAGTTCCTCCGCATGATCGAGGACGCGAAGCGCGGCCGTTTTGACCTCATCATCACCAAAGAGATCAGCCGTTTCGCCCGAAACACCCTTGACAGCCTCAGCTACACGCGCGAGCTGCTGCGGTTCGGCGTCGGCGTGTATTTCCAGAACGACAATATCAACACCTTTGACAAGGATGCCGAGCTGCGCCTCACCATCATGTCCTCCATCGCGCAGGATGAGGTGCGCAAGCTGTCCGAACGCACCCGTTTCGGCTTCAAGCGTGCGCAGGAAAACAGCGTCCTGCTCGGTCAGAACAACCTGTTCGGCTATAACAAGGTCGACGGACGGCTTGAGATCGTCGAGCACGAAGCCGCCATAGTCCGCGAGGTGTTCGAGCGCTACACCGCAGGCGACCTCGGTCTGCGCGCCATCGCGAACGATCTTGAGCGGCGCGGCATTCGCGGACGGCAGGGCAGGCCGCTCACCTACTCCACGCTGTACGGCATGATCCGCAACCCGAAATACAAGGGCTGCTACGCCGGTCGGCGCTATGCCTCCCGGGACTACCGCGACAAGCGCAGCTACCGTCTGAGCGAGGACAAGTGGCTCGTCCACGAGGATGACCGCGTGCCTGCCATCGTGCCGGAGGCCATGTGGGACGAGGCGAACCGTCTGCTCGCCGCACGCGGACAGACCATGAAGCAGCACGCGCAGGCATCGCAGAACCGCTATGCCTACAGCGGCAAGCTCATCTGCGCGAAACACGGCACAGCTTTCCACAGGCATGTGTATAAAAGCAAAAGCCGCGGCGAGGTAGAATGCTGGAACTGCAAGCTGTACCGCGAAAAGGGAAAACAGGGCTGCTGCGACTCCCCCACGATTTACAGCCATGAACTCGACCGCATTCTTGCGCGTGTGTTCGAGCAGGTGACGGACGAGCGCTCGACTGCCATGCAGGAGTACATCGACAATCTGCGCGCCTTTGCCGCGCTCGAGCAGCAGCGCAAGGAATTGCAGAATGCAGACAAAACGCTCGAGCAGCGCATTCGGCGCGTGGAAAGCCTGCGCCGCACCATCGAGGAGCGGTGGCAGACAAACTGCGGTTTTTCGCGCGAGATGTCCAAGGCGCTCGTCGACCGCATCATCGTAGACGCGGATGAGAGCCGAACCTGCATCCGTCTGGAGATTTTCCTCACCACCGGAAGCGACTTCCGCGCCGAGCCGGTGCTGGCCGCCGCGACGCAGTCCCCGGACGCGCAGATGAAGCTGACCTTCCCCCGCTCGCGCTCCGGCCATCAGGGCGAGTACAGCGTGACGTACCTCGTGCGGTGGCACCTCGGGTAAAAACGAAAGAAAGCAGTGATGCTGCCTCTAAAAGTGAAGCGCATCACTGCTTTTTCTGGTGTTACTTTTGGCGGTCAGGCCCTCTTTTCCTTTCCCGCAGGCTGCGGCAGGAAGGAGGTGGCGCATGTTCGGAAAAAGGCTTTTTAGTTTTTTATGTATGCAGTCATCCTGCTGTACATTTTCTGTATAAAAGCGCGATGACCGCTCGGGTAGGCACCGAAACGGTCATCAATTCTATTTCTTGACTGTGAGGGTCTGACTGCTGTAGCAGCGTCCCTTTATATTTATAATATAACATACGCTCCGGCTTTGTCAAGGCGACAGGGCCGGAGCGTTTTATTCGCTCCGATGATGCCGTATTCTGTCGTTTCATGTCGAATTTGTACATTTTATATAAAATTTCA
>ERZ839741.3369-NODE-3369-length-12859-cov-2.843877_pt1 | contig 12859 bp, 12 predicted proteins | sample MGYA00519880_ERZ839741 | MGnify/ENA primary metagenome ERZ839741 (study PRJEB31850, sample SAMEA3708851) | human gut metagenome | biome: human gut; feature: human-associated habitat; material: faeces | place: China | collected 2014 ... | reverse complement strand
TTATTTCTCAATAAATTTAAAACAGCTTCTTAATAACACAGCCCTATTAAATAACGACAAAGAATATCTCCGCTGAAAGTTCCTACGATAAACACAATCCACAAATTACGCCCCCTTAAATTACAAGAAACCGAAATAGCTCGAAATATCCAATACAAAACCCAGATCGCAACCAAAAGACTCAAAGCCCCTATCCAAATAGCCGAAAAAAGAAACATTTTATCGGATAGCGCATCCTCTATGGCCTGTAACGACTGTATAGACATAAAATGCCGTACCGGTGGGAAAGCCATGCACAAAGCCAACAAAACAAAAGGCAACTGGGAAAAAGCAACTGTTCCTAGAACGTCTATCGGACGAACATGGGAACGACTGCAAAACAGGCTCAATATATAAACCAATAACGAAGGTATCAACCAAATCACCAAATGCTCCACGACAAAACACCACCACTCACTATGAGGAGCTCCACCATAATGAAGCAATCCATGAAAATGCACATCTACTCCATAAGCGATCGCTGTCGTTATAACTATGCCCAATATCCCCCACCCGGCAGCCTTATAACCGGCTACTTTATAAAAAGGATTCGATATAAATTTCCAACTATCTTTCATTTTCTTCCATGTTATTGAGTTTCTCTATTAAATCATCTAAATAATTGCGCACAGTAGGATAACTTACCCCCATCTTTTTCGCCATATCCTTCAAACTGCCGCTCGCTTTTACAAATTCAAGCATAAATCGTTGCTCTTCTTCATTCAAGCTGGTCAGAACCGGTAGTTCAAATTCTCCCGACACCTCTGTCGCACAACGACCGCAAATCATTTTAGATACTCTAAGCGGAGCATCGCATGCAGGACACCGCAAGGGCAATTTTTTTCTAGTCACGCTTGTCGTCATCGTTTCACAAATTTTTCAATCGTTATCAATAAATCCTCTTGAACGGGTAAATCGGGATTAGCATAAGTAGCTTGCTGAACTTGCATATCGACCGACTCACACGTTTTCAACACATGATTCATATCTTTCAAAATCTGGAATTGTGCTTTCGGTAAAGATTGTTCCAACAGCTTGGCATCCTCCTCCGACACCTGTACATCTTTATCGCCTTGTAAAATCAATACCGGCTGCCTCAATTTTGCAATCACCTCTTGTGGATTATACCGATACCACGATATGAGATAAGGTTGAACAGATGGACGGAATAAAGCCATCAATCCCATAGGAATATTGGATACTTCCTTTCCAGCTTTCAGCGAATCGTTGATCGATTTTACCAGATGCCGGACCTCTGCCGGTTGCCCCGACAGTTGCTCTTCTATTATATCATAAGCCGGCCGACCGGCTCCTGCCAACGAAATAAAACCTTTTACCTTCGGATTATCGACACTCGCCAACATACCAATCAAAGAACCCTCACTATGCCCCAAAACAAATACATCGGAAAAACGACTATCCTCGCTCAACCGATCTATCCAGCCCTGAACATCTGTCACATAATCTTCGAACCTAAGGTCTCTCTCTTTTTTAGTAGCCGCAGAACTCGAAGCAATTCCCCTTTTATCGAAACGGAGAGTTGCAATACCTCGCTGCGCCAACCCCTCCGCCAACAATTTCAATGAATTATTCTTCATAGAAAATCCGCCGGAATTCGTATTTCCGTCCATATCGGTAGGCCCCGAACCGGCTATCAGCAAAACTATCGGTGGCTTTTTAGCATCCGGTAATCCTATTTTACCGTTAATTTTTCCCGTAGGTGTATCCAATGACACCGATTGTTCCTCCATAGCCCTCACAGTTACCGACAAAGACAAAATAGAGAATAAAATGATTAATCTTAATTGTTTCATATATATTTTCATTTACTTCTTATGACACAAAAATAATACAATCATGATAAAACGACAAACAAACTTCAATTTTATTTATTATATAATTAATTTTATTCATATCAAATAAAATAAAAGATAATAATACAATCATGATTTTTCCTTATTTTTGCAATAAATGTAAGAAACGAACAGTCTACCGGGAAAATCGAACATCGCCGTTTTAACGATAGATTTTACATTTTCTACCACTAACTTAAAACAAATTCCTATGGATAAATCCAAAGTATTCTTTACCAATCTGCACACGACTCCTTCGAGCAATCTACTCGACAAGATGGAGCGTTTAATCAAACGAGCCGGAATCGAAAGTATCGATTTCAAAGACCAATTCGTAGCTATAAAAATACACTTCGGAGAACCGGGAAATTTAGCATATCTCCGTCCGAACTATGCAGCTCGACTGGCAACCCTACTCCGCTCTTGGGGAGCAAAACCCTTCCTTACCGACTGCAACACGCTCTATTCCGGACGACGTGCCAACGCGGTAGACCATTTACAAAGCGCCATGGAAAATGGATATAACCCCATTTCAGCACAATGCCAAGTCATTATCGCCGACGGTTTGAAAGGAACGGAATACCGTGAAATACCTTTAAATGGGGAGTACTGCAAGGCTCCGAAAATTGGATCGGCATTAGCCGATGCCGATATAGTTATCTCAATGACTCACTTCAAAGGTCATGAGCAAGCCGGATTCGGCGGTGCTTTAAAAAACTTAGGAATGGGAGGAGCGAGCGTAGGCGGTAAACTAGAATTGCACTGTAATTCTCAACCCAAAATCGAAACAGAGAACTGTAAAGGCTGTAACATCTGTGTCAAACATTGCGCCCACGATGCCATACACTTGAACCAAAACCATAAAGCCGAAATAGATTATACCAAATGTGTCGGTTGCGGGCAATGTGTCGCTTTATGCCAACACGATGCAGCCGTAATGGGAGAATGCGATACGTCTGAACGTTTGAACTATAAAATAGCCGAATATACCCAAGCCATATTGAAAGACAAGCCTCATTTCCACATCAGTTTCATTATGAATGTTTCACCTGAATGCGACTGTTGGAATCACAACGATGCCGCCATTATCCCCGATTTGGGAATACTCGCATCATTCGACCCGGTCGCTTTGGACAAGGCTTGCGCCGATATGGTCATCGCAGCACCAGCAATCAATGGCAGTTGTCTGACTGAGAAACACCCGCACGAACATCTCGAAGGCGCCGATAAATTTCATCTGATGCACCCCGATACCAATTGGCAAGCCGGACTCGAACATGCACAAAAGATAGGATTAGGAGTTATGCAATACGAATTGATTACGGTATAAGACCGCTATTCCCCAAAGAGGAATCGATCACAGGGCACGGTAATGGGATTCGTTGGCATATTTCAACAGCTGCGAATCCCCTTTACTGTCGCCATATACGATCAAGTAATTATTTTCTAAATCGGGAATCTGTTCCAGCAGCCTCACAACCTTCTCCTGTCCATAACAATTTTTATTCGAAAAGAAACCGGTCAGACAACCTTCACCGTCCACTTCGATCTCGGTAGATAATATGTCCCGGATACCTAAATCGGAAGCAAAAGGTTTGATCCAATTATAAATACTTGCACTTACAATAAAAACCCTATTGCATTTCTGCAATTGTTCCCATATAGCAATCCTTGCACTTTGCCGAACAAGAGCCTTTCCTTCCTTTTGAAAAAATTCCTCGCACAACCGATTGAAATCCTCCAACCTCATTCCTTTGAAAAAATGAGAAAATATTTGTTGTTTTACTTTCCAATTCGGATAAAGCCCCGATTTATACGCCAAAAGTTGCGGAGCATACCTAAGAAAACCCGCATAGAACGAAACAGGTCCTCTCACAAATTTGATAAATTCCAAAAGTGTATCTTTGGTAGTAACCGTTCCATCAAAATCGAAAATAGCAATTCTCATATTCCTCAAAAATAAATCAGAACCCCGAAAGACAGAACCCAGCCCACAATACAAACATGGATAAACCGGTCGTGTATCAATATCTTTGTAGGACTGCCGCTATTCTTATCTACCACTGTCAACTGCAAATAACGTAAGATTCCAGCCAAAACCCATATCGTAGTCAGATAGAGATTGGAGGTCCCCATTCTTTCGATCACCTCCGGTGATACAGTATACATAATGTAACAAACGACCACGATAACCCCGACAAGAGTTATCGCCATATTGATAAACTCCAAATTATAACGGGCTATATTAAGCCTCATCTTATCTCCGGTCCGCTCATAAATGAGTACGTCGTCCCGCCTTTTGGCAAACGACAAAAACAGAGCCAACAGAAACGTCATCAAGATAATCCACGGCGAAATCCATATCCCTGTAACGACCACCCGCAAGAACCCTTAACACAAAGCCTATCGATATCACAAAAACATCGACCAACGCAATATGTTTCAACCAAAAACAATAGGCTATATTCAAAATAAAATAGATACCGACATTTATCAGCAACACGTGCCGTACGGTTGAATCATAAATAAATGTCAAAGCGATTGCCAAGACCAACAACAGAGCCATTATACCATATCCGGCTCCCACCGATACTGCACCCGAAGCGATAGGGCGCCGGCACTTAGTCGGATGCAAGCGATCGGATTCTCTATCGCAAATATCATTCAAACAATATATAGACCCAGCGACCAAACAGTAAATAACAAAAGCAATCAATGCGGAGCTCAAACAAGCCCCGTCACCTAACTTCCGGCTAAAAAATATCGGAAGAAAAATAAATACATTTTTAAGCCACTGTTGAGGCCGAACGAGTGAAATTATATCTTTCACCATACTATTGGTATATTTTACACAACAAATATATAATATTATACAGAATAGTACAAAATATACACCTATCGTTTTCCCCAATACACAGCGACGATCGGAATAAATCTAATAAACAGACGATTCATTGCCCCATGTGTTTTTGCAATATGGGATATAAAAACTCGGCATAACGCATAAAAACAAGAAAAATGTGTGTTTTCATATTCATATTTTACTATGTATAAAATTAGTAAATATCTCAAATATGATATGAAAACATAAGCCGAAATTCAAATGTGTCGGACAGGACATCGGGGAAATATTTATAATGTGATTTTCGCCGACACCAAGCTGTTTCGGCAGAGATACCCACCTTTGGACTAATAGCAAACGAACCACGTAGATTCATCATCTGCAAACGAGCGTCTCCGACAGCGCCTTGTGCATCGAGATAATGAGGATTCATATTTTCATAGTCCTTATGCTCATACCCCTTCCACGTGAAAATATGGTAATTCTCAAATCCCAAATAAATGCCGAACCGACGCTGCAAAGTAAACAAGCCGTTGAGGCGGATACTATATCCGCTTCCCATATTGTAATCACGGTCGTGAAATTGATAATAATCGCACAAAGCACCGCCAAGAGCCACTCCCGACACAAATCCGTTCAAGGCCAAAGTGTTATTTTCATGCAATTTCATACGATATAAAACACCGGGGCCATAGGATACAGTCTCGGAAATGCGAAACGGCACTTCGTTCGACTCATTATCCATTCTTCCGCTATTGTAATAGCTATAATTCTGGAATATACCGGCAAACAATTCATTCCCATTTTTATAATCATGTTCCCGGCCCCATATAGAAGCGCAAATATTTACGTCTCCGATAATGGGTTGATGGGCAAACATATTGAACAACATTCGAGCCGTAAAATGTTCGAACGGAACATTCCCTTCAATTTCGAACGGATCGTTATAAATCAACGAGAAATTCATACACCCGACATGTATACTTCTGTTCTTGCCTTCCCTAATGTTATCGAGCATACGATACCCGGCCTCAAATCGAAAATGAAACGGGATAGTCGCTTCTTTATCCACATACCGAGGACCTATACGCCACGCTTCCCCTGTCATCAAACGATTGACTGCCCGTACCGGATTTAAAAACGCGGCGACTAACTCATGGGATGCCCTCTCCCACCCCCGAGCCTGTCCGTTCAAGACCAACGAAGACAGACGATAGGTCGTTTCCCCTAAGGCCATTCCGCCAAAGGTTGTAGACATTATATCGTTGATCGAGGCCGGTTGTGTCTCCATAAACCATTCCCAAATAGAACTTCCCAAGAGAGCATAAGGTGCAGATTCCCAAAAATTCAATCCGTTGGAACGGGCACTGCTGTAATAAAGATTACCTTGATATGGGTGTGAAAAAAGATTAGTCTCGAACTTGTCGTTATCCCACAACAAGCCGGTCTTAAAATTGTTTTTTATCGATGACCATGAAATTTGAGCATAGTCCTCTTTAATAAGATATCGGGTAAGCACATGAAACAAAAGATCTTCCGCCACTACCTCTGCACCAGCCAACCACGGACGTTTTTTTGCCGGTGCAGCCACATTTAAATGCGTCGGGACATTACTACCTAACTGGAACAAAGAATTGATTTCAGGTTCTCCATTGCTCTCTACCACCAAAGTATCCATTTGTTCAACACCCGGCTCCGCTACCGAATCGGGCACAGTCACATTTGCGTTCAATGATAGCGCATCAGCACTAAGAATCGCCAATACGCAACAAAAATTTATACCTATTTTCACCTTCTTTTCTTTTATCGGCGACCAAGATAATCAATAAACTTGTAAGAGCATATCTGATGGGAGTTATCGGATAATGTTCCCGCACTTTGGAACAATATTTCGAGTTTACAAAAGGCTTCTCCTCTTCTTTCCACAAAAAGGGGAGACGAAATCGAATCTCGTCTCCCTTTTTCTTTCAATCGGAATTTTCTTATTCCGACCCACCATATTGTTTCTCTATCAATTTCTCGGCCTCGTTCTTTAACTTCTGAGCTTGTTTCTCTGCTTCTTCCACCAATTTCTTACCGGCTGCCTGAGCTGCGACTTTCGCCAAAGGATTCGATGCTTTGGAAATGAGCTTCTCGCTCTCCGATTTCGCCGTAGCGATCAATTTATTTCCCGCCTCTTCGGCCTGCTTACGAATAGCGGCTTTCTGAGCTTCTATATCTTCGGCATCCACTCCCAAAACTTCCGAAGCAATCACATTCGTCACGGCATTCTTAACCACCTCATCGGTATTCAACTTAATAGATGGCTTGGAGAACGTTCCTCCTATCGTCGCCGAAACATTACTTAAAGCCCCGGCCCCCGGAATATTGATTTTAGCTCGATAATCAATCGTCTGATCAAGGCCTGTAACACCAGAAAGATTCATTGTAATATTACCCAGCTTCATATCAAAAGGCGAAGTCTTTACTTTACCGTCCTTAATGGTAAAAGAGATTTTCAAATCTTTCGCTTCGATATTCTTCAATTTATCGTTTTTCAACAGCGTTGCCAACTGGCTGAATACTTCGATATTTTGTAATTGAATATCGTTGGATTGAATGACACCATCGGCAGTCAAAGAACTTAAATCGGGCGACATCTGACTATCCAGAGCAGATTTCAGGTCGACCTTAACGGAATATGTTCCACCGGTTTTAGCAAAAATGGGGACAATCTTCTGAATCATGTCCAATTGCTCGAACGTTTTTTCAAAGGAGGCTTTTTGTATGTCGAGGTCAAAATTAACCATAGGACGAACAATGCTCTCGGCCGTACTATAACTACCATTCGCCACCATTGCTCCACCGAATGCGTTCAATCTCAACGGAGTCATTCGTACAGCACCGTCAGCAACGATAAGTTTACCCGTCACATTATCGAGTTCCATCTTTTGGAAAAGGATTTTCTTGAAGTCGGCATTTAAAGTCATATCGATATTCTTAGGAACTTCTATCACAGAAAGAGTCGTTGTATCGGCTTCAACGGTCTCTTCTCCCGAAGTTTCCGAGTCACCCATCAATTCGTTCAGGTCAAGTAGCGACGAAGTTACCGTCAAAGAGCCTTTTATAGTCTCATTTTTCAAGACGTACGCCAGATAATTGGATAAAGAACCATGAGCTTGAATATCGCTCTTTCCAACCTTAACATCAAGCTGAGACAACGACATGGCTTTGGCCGAAACCGAAGCCTGCGCCTTTTTCACTGCGACAGTAGGCAAACCTTTCATCGTTAAATCCATGTCGGCGACAGTCAGTGTTCCCTCTCCTCTTATATTCTGATAATTTTCTTTTTCAATATCGGACATACGACCTGCAAATTGCAAATCGGCGGAAACGATACCGCTTAGGGTTATAGAATCGCCCAAAGGATAAATATCCTTGATTTTCCCCAAATGAACCGTACCGTCGGCAGTAGCCTTGAAATTCAAATCCGATATAGGTGTAGAGGCATACAGCGCAGCCTTGAAAGGATTGCCTGCCATAGAGAGACGAAATTCCGATAAATCGATAATTGTTTTATCCAGACTTCCGCCCGGATTGCTCACCGAAGCACCTATATTGATTCCATCGACCGAAGCCGGCATTCCTTCATAGTTAAGTGTAGCATCTTTCACACCGAGCGTTAGCCCGAACTGGGGCATATTCTCACCGGCCATTCGCCCTTTTGCAAAAGCCGTAAGCGACATATTGCCTGTCGTGCGCAATTTATCGAAATTATTCTGATATATAGCCGGTATCAAAGAAAGTATCTCTTTAAAGTTTATCTCAGAAGTGTTTATCTTTAAGTCCATATCCATAGCCCCATCGTCGAGGAGCGCTACCCGACCATCGAGATTCAGGACAATGGCATTCAAGCTCAACGTGTTTTCTTTCAAAATAAATTTATTATTCTTCAAGTCGGCCGATACCGTTAACTTCGCTCCGGCCTCAGCCTGTTTCAAATAAGAAATACCCCCCATCGCAAAGTAAATATCTTTACAGGACAATTTACTGTCTATATCGGTCATATCGGCACTCATATCGCCCGATAGTTTCAAATTCAGTTTATCGGTATAGAATTGCATATGCGTGGAATCGTCCACATAAACGATCGTAGCATCGGCTATCTTAAAATTTTTCAATTTCAGACGGAAAGAAGATTCGCCCTCTACTTCGACCGTTTTTTCTTCTTCCACATCGACCGTATCCGGTTTCATAATATCCCAATTCACCCGTCCATCGGCCAACTTCACCGCTTTTATCGACGGCTTGTCCAAAACGACGTAATTCACATCGAAACCTTTGTCACTAAACAGGCTCATTACATTTACAGCCACATCGATGGATTCAGCAGAAACCAACGTGTCGTTTTCAAAATCATCTATACCCGAAAGTGTCAAACCATTCAATTCGATAGACGCACTCGGGAAATGCGAAAAGAGACTGATATCGAGCGATTCAAAATCGAGCTTGGCATTCAACATCTCATTGGCCTCTTTTTTCACAATAGTTATCACTTTGTCTTTAAACACAAATGGCAAGACAAGCATGAATACCAAGATAACCGCCACGGTTACTCCGGTAATCTTCAATCCTTTTTTCAGACCTTTGTTCATCATAGTTATTATTTATTTGTTGTTCTGTTGTTTTTTCTCCCTCAACTCTTCTGCAATAGCCCAATGACGAGCGGCCATATCGGGCATTTCCAGTTTGATAAAAGTATCTCCGAGTCGATCGTGTGCCGTAGCATGTAACGGTTTTTGCAAAATCGGATAATGCCGTTTCATAATCGCCTTGTTTATAGCGTAATTTACCCCGATTATATAGAGCTTTAAAACTCAACGGGCTCAACCTTACAGCTTCATTGTAACACGCCATAGCTCCATGTTCATCGCCTTGATCTTCGAGCGTAATTCCTTTTCTTACCCATGCATCGATCAACGTAGGATCGAGAGACAACGCTTTGTCAAAATTAGCCAAAGCCGCCCGCACATCCTTTGCCTTAGTTATACACTCGTTCCCTAATAGGTAATATTCATGTGCATATTTACGCAATACGGTATTCCTATCGGACAACGCCTGTTGAAGTTCCCGATTTTTAACACGCAACTGATTGATAACGTTCAATTTTTTACGAATATACCTCTGAATTACGGGTTTCTCAATATCATATCTCGTATGGATAGCCTTGAAAAAACTTTGTAACATCTTGTCAAAATCGACTTCGTCGAAAGCATTCACAGCCTCGACATACAGACGATCGGCTTGTGCGAGCTTCAATGACTGTTCTATCAAAACAGAATCGTTGAAACCTTTGCTGAACCGTACGATATCGGGATTTACGAATATATCCCGATGCGTGATCTGCCGTTTCAACACAATACCTTCCAAAGATCGGCATCGACTCAAAGCCACATACGTCTGTCCCCCGGCAAAAGCCCCTCCCGTAAAATCGACAATCACACGATCCCTGACTCTTATGCACGGTAATAGCCCAAGCCAAACGAATGGGAAATTGTAAAAAAGTGCCCAATACACTTTCCTCGATAGTCTTTTCTTTTTCATTGTAGGTATATTTGATATTCTCCCAAACACAACGCTCCAACTCATACATCTCACCCGATTCAAGCACCACCTCGATTTTCTCATCGGGCGTTATATCCGAAATCATTCCTATCGTCCCGTTCACCCACCTGCGTTCCGGGTCATTCTTTATAAAAATCACTTGGGCTCCGGTCTTTACGACCAGTTCCAACGAAGTAGGCAAACTCCCCTCAGGGAAATCACCTTTTATCGTCCCGGTAAATGTATATTCTTTCCCCGGCAATCCAGATAGTCGGTTTTCATTGATATAGTCCACCTGATCCCTACGAGTCGCCAATGTAATCGAGAAATTATCTTTCTCAGGTTCATATTGCGGGAGATAACGGCTATTCAACAAATCGAGTTCTTCTCTCGTCGCAGTATTGTTTCTTATTTTATCCAATACTTCTACGAAACGCTCATCTTGCTGGCGATACACTTTTTGCAACTCGATAGGGACCAACGACATTTCTCTAAAAACCCGTGCCGAAAAAAAATAGAAATTAGAATAAAACCGGCTAAGAATATCTCGCATATCGGAAGTCACAACCGGTTCCAATTGATATACATCGCCTACCAACAATAACTGCTTGCCACCGAAAGGAAACCTCATATTACCCGAATAAACCCGTAACACACGATCGATAAAATCAATCATATCGGCCCGTACCATCGATATTTCATCGATAATAATCAATTCCACTTCACGCAGCAACTGTCGCTGCTTCTTATTGTATTTTAATAATTCATATATTCTTCCTCCCGCCAAACTCAAATCGGGATCGTCGGGCAACATGGGCCGAAACGGCATCTTAAAAAAAGAATGAATCGTACTACCACCCACATTAATCGCCGACACTCCTGTCGGGGCCAGAACTACATATTTCTTTTTGGTATGCTCGCACACATATTTCAAAAAAGTAGATTTGCCCGTACCCGCTTTCCCCGTCAAAAAAACTGACTGAGATGTATATTGAATCAAGCTCAAAGCGTCTTGAAATTCTTTATTCCCTGTATCTATCACAAAATTTTCTTCCATCTTGTCATGGAATTTTTCCATATCTTTTCAAAGATATACATTTCTTTTCAATAAAAAATAAAAGAGCAACTTAGATTTTAAGTCGCTCTTTCAAAATATATTTCCGTTCTGTCTTAGAACTTTACACCCAAAGTCAAAACAAAAGAATTATTATGGTCCGTCAACGAAGATATCTGAGGCGAAATGGCCAACGACGGCTCTGTCTGATCTGGATTATAAGGATTATCCACAGCAGCCGGCAACGGAGAGAATGGGAAAAGTTCGCTACGACGGTAGCGATGCATATAAGCCATATCTACATAAACATTCGAAAAGCGGTATCCCAAACCTACTGTAAAATAATTGGTCTCTCTATCTAAGGTAAACATCGTAAGCGTTCCGGCCGTAGGAATTTCGCGTCCCGACCTGTATTCCGATTTCACAGGGGAAGTCTGATAAGCATATCCTAAACGGGCACTGATTTGGGGTGTAATACGAAATTCGCCTCCGATTTTAAATGTATGCATAGGAGAAACCATCTCCGTAATTTCCTGATTAGTTTTATAAAAAGCATCGACCGAATAGGGATCGTCGAACGACATATTGTTACTCGATGTATACTCATAATCAAAACTTAAAATTCCACTTTGTCCAAAAACATAAGCAGCACTGGCTATCATACGCCACGGAGATTGAAATTCATAATCATAACTTCCACTCGGTGTTTCTTTCAACCCTTCATGAGGTGTCCCCGATTCATTAAAATCATATTTCACCGATGCCACATACGAATCGGTCATTTTATAATAATTAGGAGTATGGAAAGCAAAGCCCAAACGGAAATTATCGGTGGCTCTCATAATGACACCCAAATTGACTTTTATCCCCGATCCGTTCGTATGTAATGCATTTCTCATCAAGTACCAGCCGTCCACATTCGGGCTACCCGGTGAGATATATCCTCCCGTAAAGTTTTCACCATACCCGCTTTGAATATCATAAGAAAAGTCGGTAACGGCAATTCCTAACCCCCAATAAAATACGTTATAGATATTTCCTCCGACATTAAAGTTGTATTCATCGATCGAACCTTTCTCCCGAACATAGAGATCTCCCGCTGTATTCGTACCGTTTCCTACTATACTATTCCATGAATCTCCTGTCGGACTTTTTGGATTTATCAAATAGGACTCAGCTCCCAAGACATTCAACCACGGATTACTAAGATTGTCGTATGGGTTATAATTATTACTACCACGTAAATCTGCAACATAATAACCTTCGGATAAATGGGCAATATACCCCGAAAGCGAACTGGCTCCGGTTATCCCCGAATAGCCGGCTTTATAGGAGCGGTCAAACGATTTTTGCTTATTATAGGCAAAACCGAAATTCAAATTTTTCAAGGCTTCCTGATTAAAACGGACAGTCCATACAAAGCCAAAATTATTACATGAAACATTAAACTTGCTATCGGACATTCTATTTCCAGCCGTATTCACCGAA
>ERZ839741.3361-NODE-3361-length-12887-cov-5.257715_pt1 | contig 12887 bp, 9 predicted proteins | sample MGYA00519880_ERZ839741 | MGnify/ENA primary metagenome ERZ839741 (study PRJEB31850, sample SAMEA3708851) | human gut metagenome | biome: human gut; feature: human-associated habitat; material: faeces | place: China | collected 2014 ... | reverse complement strand
TGGAATCTGGTGAAGCAGCGCTGAGACGAGGAACGACAGCGCGCCGATGATCAATGTCAGCAGGGGAACGGAGAAAAACACGTTGAGTGACAGCGTGTTGAAGTGCAGAAAAATGTCGAACGATTCGATGAACAGCGGGTGTACGAGGTACGCGCCGAAGCTCCAGTGCGACAGCGCGCGAATGCACCTGTGACACTTTTCGCTTAAGTTCGGGAAGTTCAGATGCTCTTTGGCAAAGACGAACAGCCCCACGCAGACAAACAGTACATTGAGCGAATCGTAGCCGTAGAACAGCTCTGTTGCCGCGCCCTGCAAACGCGAGGCGAATGACGTCAGCACGACCGTGAGGACGAAGCCGAGCACACCTAGCGCGTAAAGCACACGCTTTGCGGTCAAGGAAAACTCCTTGCGGACCAAATAGTAACCGAGCACAAAGTAGGGGACGAAGCCGAGCGTGAAATGATAATAGAATTTGCCCGTGAGCGCCTTGAATTCAGCGCAGTACTGCCACGAGAGAAGCGACACGGCCGACGCGATCTGCGGCAGCAGGAACGTAAAGATGAGCGTGAGCAGTAGAAAATAGCGCAGGAGCTTTTCATCCCGCACGATGGCGCGCAGAAACGGCACGATCAGATACAGTCCCACGATCATGAAGAGAAACCACATGTGATAGTGACCGTTGAGAAACTGTTGCAAAATAAGGTTCGTCGGGCATCCCTCGAAGTTCACCATGAAGACGGCGTAGAGCGCCGACCAGAAGACAAACGCTGTGACAAGACGGAGAACATTCTTTTTGAGAATGTGCAAAAGACTCTGCGAGCCGGAGAGGAACAGCGAGCCGCTGATCATCACGAAAACCGGAACAGCCCAGCGCACAGCACTGTCGTAAAGGTTGAAGGCTTGCCAGGCTCTTGAATAGACGTCCGTATCGGCCCAGTGCTGCGCGGACAGATGCAGCACGATGACGGCGAAAGTCGCCAAAATGCGCAGTACGTCGAAATACGCGATGCGCTGCGGTTGTGTCTGTTCCATACTTAACGTTCGACCGCCTTTTCAGGATCGGCGTTCTCCGCCGGTGCGGTCTCTTCGGCAGCGGGGGAGGCAGACTCATCCGCTGCGGGCTCTGCCGCGACAGCTTCGGCCTCCTGCGCCTGCTGGGCGGACATGGCCTCGGCGCGGCCTTCTTCGCGCGCCTGCTTTACGGCCTCCTCGCGGGTCTTTTCCGCCTTAGCGCGCTCCTTTTCGACCATGTGCTGAGCGTGCTTATTTTGCAGCTTGAACACCAGCCGCAGCACGAACACGAACACCACGATCGCAAGGCCGAGCCAGCTCCAGAACTTGAGCTCGAAGAGCGTCTTGACCGTCCAGTACTTCGCCTGCATGCCGAGGAAGCAGAACAGGATCGACACGGCCAGCGCCGCGCCGAACAGCAGCACCCACAGCACCGACTTGACGGCGCTGTGCTTGCGCACGCGCAGGTGCGCGATCAAAAACAGCAGACTCAGCAGAAAAAACGCAGGGAACTGCGCAAATAAAATTTCCCTCAGATCCATATCTTACCTCACAGTGCGCATTTGCCGCGCTTCAAGTATTCGCCCATCTTGCCGCCGACGACCTTGCCGCCGTCCACCTGCAGCTGACCGCGCAGGTAGACCTTCGACACGCCGCCATTCGTGCGGAAGCCCTCGAACGGCGTGTAGCCCGCCTTGGAGAGCATGTCCGCGCCGTGGAGCACGTGGCTCGCGCCGGGATCGTAGACGACGATGTCGGCGTCGCTGCCCGCAGCGATGACGCCCTTGCGGGGGTAGAGACCGTAGAGCTTGGCGGGATTTTCGCTCAGCGCGCGGCAGACGCCGCCGAGCGAGAGCTTGTTTTCATTGATGGCCACAGTGTAGACGACCTCGCCGCGCGTTTCGACGCCGGGAAGACCGCCGGGAATCTTCGTAAAGTCGTCGCGGCCCATGTCCTTCTGCTCGAGCGTGAACGAGCAGTGGTCGGTCGAGATGGTCTGCACCTCGCCGCGGCGCAGCGCCTTCCAGAGCGCTTCACTGTCTTCCTGCGAGCGGATCGGCGGCGCGCAGACATAGCGCGCAGCGGAGGAAAAGTCGGGATCGTAATAAACGCCGTCGTCGAGCGCCAAATACTGCGGGCAGGTCTCGACATACACGGTCTGTCCGCGGCGGCGCGCCGCGGCGATCTCGTCAAGAGAAGCACGGTTCGTCGTGTGGACGATGATGACGGGCGCGTCGGCCGCCTGCGCGATGCGCAGCAGACGCGAAACAGCCTCGGCCTCTAAATAGTCGGGGCGGGAGATCGGGTGCGATACGACGTCCGCGCCCAAACCGCTCGCCTTGAGTTCGGCGATGCGCGCGTCGATGACGCCCGCGTTCTCACAGTGGACGCCCGCGATGCCGCCGCGGGCCTTGAGCGCTTTCAGCGCGCGGTAGACCGCGCCGTCGCCGATCATCATGGCGGGGTAGGTGAGGTACATCTTGAAAGACGTGATACCGGCGTCGAACATCGCGTCGAGCTCAGACTCGATGCTCTCGTTCCAGTCGTCGATGGTCATATGGAAGCCGTAGTCGCAGTAGCACTTGCCGTCGGCCTTTTTATGCCAGAGATCAAGCCCATAGGCAAGGGATTCCCCTTTATTGGGGCAGGCAAAGTCGATGACCGTCGTCGTGCCGCCGCGGATGGCGCTTTTGCTGCCGCTTTCAAAGTCGTCGGCCGTCGTGGTGTTGCACACATCGAGATCGAAGTGCGTGTGCGCGTCGATAAAACCGGGGAAGAGCATGCAGCCCGTCACGTCGACGACCTCGCTCTGCGCGGCGAGCTCGGGCGGGATGTGGCCGAGCATTTCGACCTTTTCCCCGTCGATGAGCACGTCGGCGCGGCGGCAGCCGCGGCCGCTGACGACATAGCCGCCTCGAAGCAGTGTTTTCATGGAAGAAGCCTCCTTATCTGAGAGAAAAAATTCCGTACCAAATTGACAAAAGCATAGCATACTTTTTACCCAATTTCCATAGAGTTTGGAAAAAATGTGAGAAGCGCCAAGATTTTTGGCGCAAATTCGGAACAATGCCGTATTGAGAAAGTAGCAGACATACGATACAATAAAATCATACCACATTCCGCTTTTATTTGTACAAAAAGCGAACTTTTGGCGCGCAGACCAACTGAGAGATGTGAAAAGAAGCTGTGTGTCACGAAGAGCAGACAGAGAAAAAGCGGAGTGAAAAAATTGAGGAGGAAAACACTATGCGCAAGTTCCTATCCGTCCTGCTCGCAATGGCGATGGTTCTCAGCCTGACTGTGACCGGCTTTGCGATCGAGGACACGGCAACTACAAGAGAGCCCGAAGTCATGACCGAAGAAGCGACGATGGCGGGCAAGACCGTGATCCTGCACACAAACGATGTGCACGGCGCGATCGAAGGCTATGCCTACATCACCGCGCTCAAGGCCGACTATGAGGCCAAGGGCGCCGAGGTCATCCTCGTTGATGCGGGCGACTACAGCCAGGGTGAAGTCTATGTCAGCGACACCAAAGGCCTCGATGCCGTCGAAATGATGAACGTCACGGGCTACGATGTCGTCACTCTCGGCAATCATGAGTTCGACTACGGTTATGCCCAGATCAAGGAGAACATGACCAAGGCGGACTTCAAGATCCTCTGCGCGAATGTCTACGGTGAGGACGGCACCCCCATCTTCGATGCAAACTACACCTACACCACCAAGTCCGGCGTGAAGATCGGCTTCTTCGGCATGGAGACGCCCGAAGCGCAGACCAAGGCCAACCCCGCGCTCATCAAGGGTCTCAAGTTCGACACCGACCTCAAGGCAGTCGCCGAAAAGCAGCTTGAAGCGCTCAAGGATGACGATGTCGTCATCGCGCTTTCCCACCTCGGTGTGGATGATTCTTCCAAGCCCTATACCTCCTATGACCTCTACAATGCGGCCAAAGGTATCGACTTCATCATCGACGGTCACTCCCACAGTGTGATGACTAAGGGCAAGAACGGCGAGCCCGTCCAGTCCACCGGTACGAAGTTCGCCAATATCGGCGTGATCGTCATCGATGACGCCAGCAAGAAGATCGAGAGCAACTCCCTCTACGAGATCAAGGAAGACACCGCCAAGGACGCGGCCGTTGCCGCTGCCGCGCAGAAGATCATCGACCGCATCGACAAGGAGTACGGCGCGGTCTTCGCCAAGAGCAAAGTGGAGCTCAATGGCGCGAAGGCCCCCAACGGCAACCGCGACGGTGAGACCAACAACGGCGATCTCATCACCGATGCAATGCTCTGGAAGGTCATGCAGAACAAGGAAGGCCTGACCGTGAATGAAGACCATGTGGTCGCCATCACCAACGGCGGCGGTATCCGCGCGGCCATCAAGGTCGGCGATGTCACCAAGAAGGATATCAAGACTGTTCTCCCGTTCGGCAACACCATCGAAGTGATTTATGTCACCGGCAATGAACTGCTCGAGGCACTCGAAGCCTCCACGTTCTGCGTGCCTGAGTCCATCGGCGGCTTCCCACAGGTCAGCGGCATCAGTTACACCATTTCCACCGGCGCTGTCTATGACGCGAATGCCGAGACCTATCCCGCTTCCACCTACTACGGTCCAAAGTCCATCAACCGTGTGACCATCAACAGCATCAACGGCAAGGAGTTCAAGGCGAATGACACCTATGCGGTCGTTACCAACAACTTCTGCGCCGAGGGCGGCGACACCTACTACGCTTTTGCGGCGGCGACTTCCAAGTTTGATACCGGTGTGACGCTTGATATGGCAGTGATGGATTACATCACCAAGGAGCTCAAGGGCGTCATCGGCGAGCAGTATGCCGCGCCTCAGGGCCGCATTCTGATGAACCCGTTCAAGGATGTCAAGGTTTCCTCCTGGTTCGGCAAGTATGTCATCGACCTCTACAATGACGGCATCATCAACGGCACCTCCGCCACCACCTATGCGCCCAACGACACCCTGACCTGGGCTGCCGCGCTCAAGCTCCTGCTTGTCAGCAACGGCGATCTCAAGGCTGCGGACGCCACCGGCGCCGACTGGAGCAAGAACGCCATCGCCAAGGCTGCTGAGCTGGGCCTCGTTGCCGCCGATCTCGACGGTGCGAAGGCCATCTCCCGTCTCGAGTTCTGCCAGGTCGCTGCCAAGCTCAACAAGCTTGCCGAGTCCAAGACCGAGAGCAAGTTCACCGACTGCACCGACGGTTACGTGATGGCGCTCGTCGACGCGAAGGTCATCAGCGGTATGACCGAGACCACCTTCGAGCCTGCCGCGTCCCTGACCCGCGCGCAGATCGCCAAGATCCTCTATCAGCTGAACCTGATCGAGAAGTAAGGCAAAATATAAACGCAAAAAGAGCGCTGCTTAGGCAGCGCTCTTTTTGTTGCAAAGGGGAGAGGAGCCGGTGCGACGCACCGGCTCCCTGTTTCATTTTGCGATTTTGTTGTTATGTGTACAGATAGCTGTACTTATCGCGCACGGTGAGGATGAGCGCCTCGAGCTCAACGGGCAGATCGTTGTCGCAGGATGCCAAGTCGTATTCCTTCACGCCGTCCTCGTAGCGCAGGCGGACCATATCGTCGTCCTCAAAGAGCACGCCGTAGTTTTCGCTCTCGTCCATGTCCTCCTTCGTCTGGAAGAGGGTGAACTTGTCGTGGCAGGGCTCGCTTGCGTAGGGGCAGAACTGCGTGCAGTTGCCGCATTCGTTGCACATCTTGTCGACGTGGACAATCTCGTGCGAGCCGTCGGCCATCTTGATGACGACATTCGCGCGGTTCGGGCAGGAATCGACGCAGTTTTCACACACGGTGGAGCACTGTAAGCAGCGCTCGCCATCGCAGACACACTTACTGGCCATCGAGAGGATACCCTTCTTGGCCTGCGCGTCGAACTCGGTCACATCGGCCTCGGCGGGGATGTCGTAGATGTGCGGGTGACCGACGACGATCTCGGCAAAGCGCGCGGCGTCGGCAATGCCCTCGACCACGGTGGCGGGGCCGCGGTGCGCGTCGCCCGCGCAGTACACGCCGGGGACGTTCGTCTCGAACGCGGGACCCTTGCGCTCCATCTCGATGCCGTTCGCGGCCATGAGATCGGCGTCGACCTGCTCGCCGACGGCGGAGATGACCATGTCGCAGGGGATGGTGAACTGCTCACCGGATTTGACGGGGCTGCGGCGGCCGCTCTCGTCCGGCTCGCCGAGGATCATCTTATCGCACAGGAGTTTGCCGCGGCTCTGTTTGACGGGCGCGGCCAGCTCGACGAATTCGACGCCGTCCGCGATGGCGAGCTGTAACTCATGCTCGTCGGCGGGCATGAATTTCTTCGTGCGGCGATAGAGGATGGTCGCATGCGCACCCATGCGCTTTGCAACGCGCGCGGCGTCCATGGCGGTGTTGCCCGCGCCGACAACGACGATGTTGCCGCTCAGGCAGGGCTTGACCTGCTTTTTCATGCGCTTCATCCACTCGATGACGCCCTGCACGTTGCCTTCAATGTCGAGCTTGCCGGGCTTCCACGCGCCGGTGGCCATCAGGATGTGCGTGTAGCCCATCTTCTTGAGCTGTTCGACGGACGGAGCAGGCTTGCCGAGCTTGACCTCGACGCCGTAGCGCTCCATGAGCGCGACGTCCTTGTCGATGGCCTCGTCGCTGATGCGGAAGGCGGGGATGACGTAGCGCGGCACGCCGCCGAGCTTGCGCTCGCGCTCAAAGATCGTGGTGGGAACACCCTCGCGGCCAAGGAAGTACGCCGCGGCGATACCGGTCGGGCCGCCGCCGACGATGGCAACCTTTTTATCCTCGACCGGCTCAGGCATACGGAGCGACGCCATAAGCGCGCTGTAGCCCTTTTCCGCGGCAAGAAGCTTCGTCTCGCGAATGTGGACGGATTCCTCATAGAAGTTGCGCGAGCACTTGCCCTGGCAGCGGTGCGCGCAGATGGTGCCGGTGATAAACGGCAGGGCGTTTTTCTCGGTGATGAGCTTCAGTGCTGGGCCGTAGAGCCCCTTGCGGCAGAGCTCAAGGTATTCGGGAATGTCCTGCTCGATGGGGCAGCCGCCCTTGCAGGGCGCGGTAAAGCAGTCGAGCAGCGGCACCTGTTCATCTTTTTTGCGCGAGGGGAGCGGCTTGATTGCCTTGAGGTGGTGGAAGTCGTGCAGCGCGGAGGCGGCAAGGTCAGAGATCGCGGCGGGGTCGTTGCCGGAAAATGCGTGGTAGGGCATATCCTCGACCTTTTCGACCATCTGGTGCAGGCGGTTGTAGCCGCCGGGCTTCAAAATGGTGGTGGCGACGGTGATGGGCCAGATGCCGGCGGCAAAGAGCTTGTCACAGTTGAAGTAGTCCGCGCCGCCTGCGAACGAAATGCGCATCTTGCCGCCAAACTGGCGGGAGATGCGATTGCACATCTCAATCGTCAGTGGGAAGAGGCTGCGGCCGGACATGTACATTTCCTCGTTGGGAAGCTCGCCGCGCGACGTATCGACGGGGAAGGTGTTGGAGAGCTTGAGACCGAACTCGAGGCCGTGCTTGTCCGCAAGCTTTTGCAGCCGCTCGAACATCGGCACGGCGTCCTCCCACTGGAGGTCCTCGTTGAAGTGGTGCTCATCGAAGACGATGTAGTCATAACCCATGGAATCGAGGATGCTGCGCGCGGTCTTGTAGCCGAGAATGGTCGGGTTGCACTTGACGAAGGTGTGCAGGTGCTTTTCCTTGAGAAGATAGCTTGCGATGCGCTCGATCTCCTGCGGCGGGCAGCCGTGGAGCGTGGAGAGCGTAACGGAGCGGGAAACATTGGGGGAGATCGAGGCGATGAAGTCCTTTTCCTCGGGGAAGAGCTCGGTCAGGACTTTTTTGCATTCCTTGAACTGCGCGGTCTTGCCCGCGTCCATCATGTTGTTGATATAGGTGTTGACCTTGCGGCCCTTGATGCCGTCCAGGTCGTAGCCGACGGACATATTGAACACGAACCCGTCGGGATCGCCGAAGCCGTAGACCTTGCTCATGACCTTGAGTGCGCACCAGGCCTTGATGTACTCGTCCTGCGCCTGCTGCACGGTCAGTTCGGTCGACCACTCCTGGTTGTAGCCCTCGTCAGCGGCGAGGATACAGGGGCGGGGAACACAGGCGGCAAGCTCCGCGCCGTCCATTTTCTGCACGGTCTTGACCTCGAAAAAGCGCGCGCCGGCGGCATAGGCCGCGATGATATTCTGCGCAAGCTGGCTGTTGGGGCCGGCGGCGGGGCCAAACGGTGTTTCGATGCGCTCGCCGAAGATCGGCAGGCTCTTGCCGCTTGCGTGATAGTGCTTATGAACGCCGAACACATCGCCGCACTGCGCGTATTCGCTCGTCACCCAGTTCATCAGAGAGTCGAACGGAATGGGATACATTTTTTCAGACATAAGGGGGTGCTCCTTTCGTTTGAATGCCGCAAAGGCGGCGGGAAAAGTGGAAGCGCGGGCCTCCGATGGGCCGCGGATACTGTGGCGGGAAGTCAAAGGGGCCATTCTCTTTGCAAAAGAGAATGGCCCCTTTGGAACCCCAAGAGAGAATTATGGGGGTGCGCGGGGTGAATTGCTCTTTTGCAAGAAATGATGGTGCTTGAATCGTTACGATTTGGGCTGCTTCTGTCTCCACTGTCGCTGGCTGGATGTAGATGACGGCCTCTGCCGTTGGAAGCAGGGGACTGTCAATGAATCATTTTTTGTGACGACATAGAGGCTATCTGGAGGATTTATGTTCTAAGAATTCTTTGAATCTTATCCAATCGTTATAGTGAACCTGAGCGTGTCCTTTAGGAGACTTACGCCCGATACGTTCAAAATATTGAATCAGCAATTCTTTGGCGTGCTCCATTGATGTATCACTTCGAAAGATTTCTTCAAATGGGATGCCAATGTCGTGCCGATAGGAGTAGAAAACCTCGCTTGCCATGTGGCGCGGATGAGAATAGTTGTAATTTGCTGTTAAGTATTGAGCAAATTCTTCCTGTAATTCCGGAATAGCCATATGAAACTCCTAATCAATATTTTCTGTGATTTAAGTCGCCCCAAAGATTCTTTGCCGCCTCAAGGATATGCGCATTTTCGGCTTCTTCGTCGATGCCGACGAGCTCGCGGTCGAGCATGAGGGTCTTGCCGGCGGCGATGGTGGTTTGGCACTGGCGGCCCGTCATGCCGAAGATCATGTGGCCGTCGATATTCTCGTCGGAGAAGGGGGTGTAGGGCTTGTAGTCCATGACGATGATGTCCGCCGCGGCCCCGGCCTTTAAAACGCCCAGCGTGTCGGGGAAGTACTTCTCGCCGATCTTGGCGTTGTTCTTGAAGAGCATATCCGTGACCTCGCACCAGCCGACGTTGGGCAGGCAGTTCTGGCTCCGCTGGGAGCAGAGGGCCACCTTGAGGGATTCCAGCATATCGTTGGTGTAGGCGTCGGTGCCCATGCCCAGCAGGATGCCCCGCTTGTAGAGCTGGATCACCGGGCAGATGCCGATGGCGTTGCCCATGTTGGATTCGGGATTGTTCACCACCATGGTGCCGGTCTCCTGAATGATCTCCATTTCGGCAGTGTTCACATGGATGCAGTGGCCCAGAATAGTCTTGGGGCCGAGGATGCCGTGGTCCTGCAAACGCTGGACGGGGCGGCGGCCGTAGTTCTGCAGGCTGTCGTACACGTCGTTCATGCCCTCGGAGACGTGGATGTGGTAGCCGGTGCGGCCGTTGTTGGCCGCCACCATGCGGTCAAAGGTCTTGTCGGAAATGGTGAACAGCGCGTGGCCGCCGAACATGGCCGCCAGCATGGGATCCTTGTTCTTCTTGCATTCCGTGATGAAGTCGGCGTTTTCCTGGATGGCCTGCAAGCACTTTTCCTCGCCGTCCCGGTCGCTGACCTCATAGCACAGGCAGGAGCGCAGGCCCAGACGCTTGCTTTCCTCCGCAATGGTGTGGAGAGTGCCGGGGATCTCACCGTAGCTGGCGTGGTGGTCGAAGATGGTGGTCACACCCTGCTTGATGGAGTCGATATAGAGGGCGGCGGCGCTGGCCCGGGTACCGTCCATCATCAGATGGCGGTCAATGGCCCACCACGTTCCGTCCAGCACCTCGTAGAAGTTGGTGGGGTTGTTGCCCACGATGGAAAGGCCCCGTGCCAAAGCGGAGTAGATGTGGGTGTGGGCGTTGATGAGGGCGGGCATAATCACGCCGCCCTTGGCGTCGATGATCTCCGCCTGCGGGTATTTGGCTCTCAGAGCGGCCTCCTCGCCGATCTCCACGATCTTCGTGCCCTCGTAGGCCACCGCGCCGTGTTCGTAGTAGCCCTGACCCTCCGGGTCGCGGGTGATGAGCCGTCCGTTGGTAACAAGTGTCATAATACGTCCCCCCTTGAGAAAATATTGGAAATTGGAAAATGATTTGCGAAAAAGGATAAAAGAAAAAGGCGCTCCGGTCTCCCGAAACACCTGCCGCGCAAAGGAGACAGGTGTCAGCCCGTGCGCATGGCACTCCGTTGCAGCTGTCTTGCTTTGCAGTTATGTACTTGTAACCCTATTGTAAAGGACAGCGGGGAAAAATGCAAGAAAAATCTGCGGCCTGGAGACAGAAAGTTGGATAGAGCAAATAAAAAATGGAAAAAAGCGGGAGCCATCGGCTCCCGCTTGAGACTGTCTTGATCTTGAAAAGAACAGATTTACTTGGTGCCGAAGATCCGGTCGCCGGCATCGCCCAGACCGGGGACGATGTAGCCCTTCTCATTCAGGTGATCGTCCAGAGCACCGGCATAGATATCCACGTCGGGGTGCTTCTCCTGCAGGAACTTGATGCCCTCGGGAGCGGCCACGAGGACCATGAGCTTGATGTGCTTGCAGCCCCGCTTCTTCATTTCGCCGATGGCCTCTGCGGCAGAACCGCCGGTAGCCAGCATGGGGTCCACGATCAGCACGTCGCGCTCGGCAACGTCCTTGGGCATTTTGCAGAAATAAGGATGGGGCTCCAGAGTCTCCTCGTCCCGGTACATACCGATATGGCCCACACGGGCGGCGGGAACCATCCGCAGCACGCCATCCACCAGACCCAGACCGGCCCGGAGAATGGGGACGACTACGAACTTGCGGCCTGCCAGAGTGGGGGCGTCCATCTCGCAGATGGGGGTCTCAATGTGCTTGGTGGTCATGGGCAGATCGCGGGTGGCCTCATAGGTGATGAGCATACCGATCTCGCTGACCAGTTCCCGGAAATCCTTGACGCTGGTGTTCTTGTCCCGCATGATGGTCAGCTTGTGGGCCACCAGGGGATGATCCATAATGACTACTTTACCCATAATTCTGTTCTCCTCTATATCAAAAAATTGAAGACGTTATTGAATCGGCGCCGGTTTCTTTTTCAGGGGGTCCGCCTGCGGCGGCCGGAGGTAGAAAGCCTCCAGCTCCTGAGCGGAGACCAGCTTGCCCTGTGCGGCTAACGCCTCTGCCTCCAGTGCCACGGACATGGCGTTCTGCATGATGAGGTGGGGGGGAGCCATACGGCAGGGGATGCCTTGCTCCGTAAAGCGGGCGTATGCCAGATGCGCACCGTCACCCACTAAGGTGATGGGCCGGGGATCGTTTCGGATCTCCTCCGCCAGCTCGTCAAGAGAGACGGCTCGATCCGGGGTCAGCCGGGTGAGGACGCCGTTTTCCGCAGAGAAGTTGGCGTTATAGACCTGACTGCGGCGGGCGTCCATGGCGCAGACGATCAGCCCGTCGGAAAAGGCCGCGTTCCGGGCCATAGCGGCCAGCGTGGACACGCCCACGGCGGGCTTGTCCACAGAAAAGGCAAGGCCCTTAGCGGCGGAAACGCCGATGCGGATGCCCGTAAAGGAGCCGGGGCCGACAGCCACGGCAATGGCGTCCATGTCGGACAGCTTCAAGTCCGTATTTTTCAGGATGTGTTCCACAATGGGCATCAAAGTGCGGCTGTGGGTCAGACCGGTATCCTGATAGCCGGAGGCCAAAATGCGTCCGTTTTCGGATACGGCGGCGGATACCGCCTTGGCGGAGGTCTCCAGGGCTAAAATTTTCATGGAAGCTCCACTCCTTCTATGGTAATGCTGCGGCCGGTGTCCCCCTCCCGGGCGATGCGGACCCAGACGGTGTCCTCCGGCAGAGCGTCTATCACGTTTTCGCTCCACTCCACGGCGCAGACACCGCCGCGGGAGAGATAGTCCTCCCAGCCGATGTCGAACAGGTCATCGGCGCTGTTCAGACGGTACATATCAAAGTGGAACAGAGGCAGCCGGCCGCCCTCGTACTCATTCACAATGGCAAAGGTGGGGCTGGTGACCCGGCCCTTGTAGCCAAGCCCCGCGGCAAGTCCCCGGGTGAAGGCAGTCTTGCCCATACCCAGATCCCCCAAATACGCCACCACCGCGCCGGGGTTCAGCACGGCGGCCAGACGGGCGCCGATGGCTTCCGTCTCCGCTTCGTTATGACTGTGAAATTCCATGGACACCCTCCCTTGCTGCACGTAATCCATCACATTATAGCACGTCCGACAGAAAATGTAAAAACAAAATTCAACAAGTTTACAGGTCCCTTTTTGTGTGGTATACTATCAGCGTGTCGAAAAAGTTTTTTGCCCCGCTGAACAAGTTTCCAGAACTTTATAAAAGTTCTGAAAACTTAGGATTTTAATGGCGCGAGACACCCTTCTTGGGTTTCCCGCGCACACCCTTCCTTACCGTTGCGGAGGATTTACCACTTTATCGACAGTCTCGGTCTTATTTATGCTTTTGGATTTACTCAGGTTTAGCCCTTGATAGCGCCCTGATCCTCCACGGCGATGCAGGCAGCAAAGTCGGCGGGGGACTTGGTGATATCGTTGGACA
>ERZ839741.3358-NODE-3358-length-12891-cov-7.715332_pt1 | contig 12891 bp, 9 predicted proteins | sample MGYA00519880_ERZ839741 | MGnify/ENA primary metagenome ERZ839741 (study PRJEB31850, sample SAMEA3708851) | human gut metagenome | biome: human gut; feature: human-associated habitat; material: faeces | place: China | collected 2014 ... | reverse complement strand
CCATGGCGATCATCACCGCGGCGCTTGCGTAAACACTTCAAAAAAAGAGGACGGCGAAAGCCGTCCTCTTTTTTTGAGGAGATTGCACTGCGCTGCATGCACGCGCCGCAGGCGCGCACACTCCGCTCCGTGAGAAGAGTTTTTTGGCACGCGCATGTCGCGCCAAAAAACGATTAAGATTATTTGCCGCCTGCGGGCGGCAAAGTCTGCGACGCCTTTTGGTGCGTGATGAGGGTCTCTGCTTCTATTTTTCATTTTTGGCGCTGTTTCGTGCGGAGCACGAAATGCGCGTGGGGGACGTTGGCTTGTTTCGAGCCGGAGGTTCGAAATGCGCCTCCACTGAATTTAGACTGAAGTAAAACGGCCCTCTTTGAGGGCCGTTTTCGTTTTGCAAGTTTGCTGTCATTTTAGTGCGATAAAGCGCAATTTTTTGCACGAACGGATGCTTCGAATGTTTCAAATGTATGGAATATTTGGAGAAGTTAGACAAATGTTTTTCGCTGTTTTTGTCTGTTTTGCACACATTTGTACAACAAAGTTCAGCTACCTTTTTCCCGAAAAGGGGAAGACAAAAAAATACGCCATGATATAATGATTTTGCAATGACGGGGCGCGAGCTCCGAACAATACGATCACATTTTCTGTGGAGGATTATCATTATGGCTATCAAAGTGGGCATCAACGGCTTCGGCCGCATCGGCCGCGTCGTGCTGCGCATCATGATCGAGCATCCGGAGCAGTTCGACATCTGCGGTATCAACCTGCGCAAAGCGGATCTGGATTACATGGTCTATATGATCAAATACGATTCCGTGTTCCGTCAGTTCAACGGCACGGTGGAGCACAAGGACAAGAACCTGATCGTCAACGGTCACACCATTCAGGTCTTCAGCGAGTCCGACGCGGCGATGATCCCCTGGTCCAGCTGCGGCGCGGAGTACATCATCGAGTCCACCGGCGCTTACAACACCACCGAGAAGGCCTCCCGCCACTTCAAGGGCGGCGCGAAGAAGGTCATCCTGACCGCGCCCGGCAAGGATGAGGTCACCCCCACGTTCGTCATGGGCGTGAACCACATGCTGCTCCATTCCGACATGAAGGTCGTCTCCAATGCCTCGTGCACCACCAACTGCTTAGCACCCCTTGCCAAGGTCGTCAACGACGAGTTCGGCATCGAGCAGGCGCTCATGTCCACCATCCACGCCGCCACCGCCAAGCAGAAGGCCGTCGACTCCCGCGGCGGCAGCGACTGGCGCACCGGCCGCTCCATTCTCAACAATATCATCCCCTCCTCCACGGGCGCCGCCAAGGCCGTCGGCCGCGTCATCCCCGAGCTCTACGGCAAGATGACCGGCATGAGCTTCCGCGTCCCCACGGCGGACGTCTCCGTCGTTGACCTGACCGCCCACCTCAAGGTCAAGACCACCTACGCCGATATCTGCTACGCCATCCGCCACGCCAGCGAGACCTATATGAAGGGCATCATCGGCTACACCGCGGACCAGGTCGTCTCCACGGACCTGATCGGCAATTCCTGCCCCTGCATCTTCGACGAGACCGCCGGCATCATGCTCGACAACGACTTTGTCAAGCTGATCGCGTGGTACGACAACGAATGGGGCTACTCCAACATGGTCGTCCGCCTGCTCGAGCATATGGTCGCGGTGGACGAGGGCCGCGTGACGCCCGAAAAGCGCGTCGTCCCCAAGGATAAGCCGAAGGAAGAGCCCGCCGCCAAGGAAGCGTAACAACGAAATAAAAAAGGAAGGACGCTGCGCGTCCTTCCTTTTTTATTCGTCTTTTTTTTCTGCTGCTTTTGCTTCGAGCTCGGCGACGGTCGTGTTGTCTTCCATGCCGCGGGCGTGGAGGACATCGTCGCGCGTGAGGGTCATCAAATCATCCTTTGTGAAGCTCTCCATCTTCGCAAGGCGGTTGGCCTGCGCGGTCAAGATCTGCTCGAAGAGGTTGCGCACGCCGCGCGCGTTGCCGAACGTCACACCGTCGGCGTTCTCATCGTAGATGAAGTCCTTGACGTCCTGCTCGGCGTCGGGAGAGAGGGTGTACTGCGACTTGCGGCACTGCATTTTGAAAATCTCGAGCATCTCGTCGAGCGTGTAGTCGTCAAAGTGCAGGTAGCGGTTGAAGCGGGACTCAAGGCCGGGGTTCGATTGGATGAACTTTTCCATCAAGCCATCGTAGCCCGCGACGATCACGACGAGGTCGTCGCGGTGATCCTCCATCGCCTTGAGCAGCGTGTCGATGGCCTCCTGGCCGAAGTCGTTGTCGCCCTTGCCGTTGAGGGCGTAGGCCTCGTCGATAAACAGCACGCCGCCGAGCGCCTTTTCGATGACCTTGCTCGTCTTGATGGCCGTCTGACCGACGTAGCCCGCGACGAGCCCGCTGCGGTCGACCTCGACAAGCTGACCCTTGGAAAGGATCCCGAGTGAGCGGTAGACGCGCGCCATCAAACGCGCGATCATCGTCTTACCCGTGCCGGGGTTGCCGGTGAAGACCATGTGGAGCGAGAAGTCCGCGTTTGGAAGCCCCGTTTCCTCGCGCCGCTTGAAGACAGTCGCCATGTTGATGAGGTTATTCACCTCGCGCTTGACCTCGCCAAGGCCGATGTAGTTGTCGAGTTCTTTTTTAAGGTCCTCGATCTTCTCGGGCGGGGGAAGCGGCGCTTCCTCTTCCTTTTTCTCGTCCGCGCCGGTGGAGGCGGCGGGCTTGTTCGGCTTTGCGCCGTCCGCGCTCTTCGGCGCGTTTGCTTTGGGCGCAGCTTCCTTCGGGACGGCGGATTTCGGCGCGTCCGGCGTCAGCGGCGCGCCCCAGAAGTCGCTGCCCATGCGGTTTAAGTTGTTCTGCGTCATTGTGCGGATGACGTCGAGCTGCTGGAGAATGATCTCGTCCTTTTTATCCATGTTGATTCTCTCCCTTCGTTCCGTAGGGCGTGTGCGCCATTGCGCGGAACAAGAATGCAGTGATCAGGCCGCTGAGCGCGCCCGTGAAGAGCGACACCAGCAGCAAAAACGGCAGATAGTAGAGCGGCGCGGTCGAACCGAGCGTGATGAGCGCGGCGCAGACCTGCCCGCAGTTGTGCGCCGCCGCGCCCGCGATCGAGACGCCGAAAATGCTGAGCTTTTTCGCCCCGCTCAAAAGCGCCATCACCAAAAGCGCCGACAGCCCGCCGAGCAGCGAGAATAAAAGCGCCGAGGCATTCCCCGCAAACAGCGCGCCGAGCGTGCAGCGCACGAGCAGGATGGCGAGCGCGCTCGAAAAGCCGAGGGCATAGAGCGCGTAGAGCGTGACGATATTGGCAAGGCCGAGCTTGACGCCCGGCAGCGGCACAATGAGCGCGAGCGGAAAAAACGACTCCATGTAGGACAACGCAAGCGCGAGCGCCGCGAGCACCGCGCAGAGCGTCAGCTCTCTTGTTTTGATCTTCATGCGCTCACCCCGCGATCAGATCGTAGTCGGACGCCGCGCCCTCGAGCGTGACGGCCACGCGGGCGGGCAGGCACACGATGCTCTGTCCCGCGCGCGAGATCGCGCCGGAGTGCACGCAGTCCTGATTCGGGCAGTCGCTTTCGCTCACGCGCACCGCACCGTTTTCCACAGCGACGGTGAGCGTGTAGCCGCGGCTCTCATACGTGCCGCCTTCATAATTGCTGAGTGCGCAGCGCTCGACGGTCTCGCCGTCGATGGCGATGCTGATCGTCAGCTCGCCCGCCGATTTCGCCGCGAAATACGGCCTTGCGGCGAGCCCGAGCGTGAGCAGCAGCACCGCGAGCACGACGAGCGCGTCCCACTTCGTCGGCTTCAGCTTAGGCGAGCGCTTCATACGTGTACCCGCTTTCGTCGTTCGGCGTGAAGGCATCGGCAAGGCCGTCGGTGTAAAGCACGCGGCCATCGTCGGTGACTAAAATGAGCTCAAAATCCGTCCCCTGGTCGGCAAGATCGTCGCGCAGCGCAAGCGCGCCGTCGGGGCCAAGGACGAAGCACGCCGTCGAGAGCGCGTCCGCCCACGCGCCGTTCTCGCACAGCACGGTCACGCTGACGAGCCCGCTTTCCGCGGGGCAGCCGGTCTTGGGGTCGAGGATATGGTGATAGCGCACGCCGTTTTCTTCAAAATAGCGCTCGTACACACCGGAGGTCACGATGAACTTATCCGCCGCCGATACGACGCCAAGGTAGCTCTCCGTGTCCGCAGGGTCCTTGACGGCGATGCGCCAATCGCTGCCGTCGGTCTTTCGCCCCATGACGAACACATCACCGCCGAGGTCGAGTGTCGCGGACGTGACGCCCTCCTTTTCAAGCTGCGCGCGCAGAAGATCCGCCGCGTAGCCCTTGGCGATGCCGCCGAGGTCGAGCTGCGCGCCGTCCAAAAGCGTGACCGTCCAGCCGTCCGCCGTTTTTTCGAGCGCGACCTTGCCGCAGCCCGTATGACTCAGCAATTCTTTGAGCTCGTCCGCGGACGGCACACGGCGCTCGTCCTTCGTAAAGCCCCACGCGTCGAGCACAGGGGCGAGCGTCGGGTCGAATGCACCGTCCGTCGCGTCAGAGATCGTCAGCGCCGTTTCGATCAGCGCGGGTAAGATATCATCCGCGCCGCATTCGACCGTCTCACCGTTCGATGCGTTGAGCGCATAGAGCTCGCTGCCCTCCGCCGTGCGCGAGAGGACGGCTTCGTCCAACGTGTGCAGTTCCTTTTCCGCGCTCTCCAGCGCGGCAGCGGCGTTCTCGCCGTAAACCGTCAGGTTCATCACCGTGTCCATCGCGTACACCGTGCGCGTCTCGCTCTCGGCAGCCGTTTCGCCGCAGGCAGTGAGGGACAGGGCAAAAATCGTCAGCAGCAGCGCTGCAAGTTGTCTTTTCATAGGTTCTCCTGCGAAAACAATTTATCAAGCGTAGCTTATCAAATGTATTTTACCCGCGTCTGTGCGGTCTGTCAAAAGAAAAAATTTGAACCGCCGTGCAGAACATTTATAAAAGGGGAGAGCCTCTTCTATAATAAGAGACTCTCCCCGATCTGCGTCTGCGCGCAGGCAGAATTATTTTCTCTCGAGCGAGGCGCGGTACGTGAGCCGCAGGAACGTGGCGTTCAGGATGACGCTCACGACCTCCGCGATCGGGAAGGCGAGCCACACAAGCTCGAGCCGCCCCGTGAGCGAGAGCAGATACGCCGCCGGCAGCAGCACGACGATCTGGCGGCAGACGGAATTGATGAGCGCATAGATGGGCTTGCCGAGCGCCTGACACGCGCTGCCCGCGATGATGCTGAAGCCCGCGAGTGGGAAGTGCACGCCGATGATGCGCAGAGCGACACGGCCGATGGAGAGCATTTCGTCCGTCGGCGAGAACATCCCCAGCAGCGTTTCGGGGATGAGCTCGAAGAGCGCGCAGCCGACGCACATGATGCCGATGGCCGTGAAGACTGTCAGGCGGACGGTCTTGCGCACGCGGTCGAATTTCTGCGCGCCGTAGTTGTACGACACGATGGGCACCATCGCGTTGTTGAGGCCGAAGCACGGCATGAAGATGAAGCTCTGGAGCTTGAAGTAAGCACCGAACACCGCGGTCGCCGCCTCGGTGAACGAGATGAGAATTTTGTTCATGCCGAACATCATCACCGAGCCGATGGACTGCATGATGATCGACGGAATGCCGATGGCGTAGATGTCCGCCACCGTCGCGCGGTGGGGACGGATGTCCTTGAGGTGGATCTGCACCTCGGGATTTTTCTTGAGGTTCAGGAAAAGGCCGAGGCCCGCGCCGACGAACTGGCCGACGATCGTGGCGACCGCCGCGCCCGCGACCTCCATGCGGGGAAAGCCCAGAAGACCGAAAATCAAAATCGGGTCGAGCACGATGTTGCACACCGCGCCCGCGATCTGCGAGATCATCGAAAGGTCCGTCCGCCCCGTGGACTGGAGCAGGCGCTCGCCGTAAATTTGCAGGAACAGTCCGAGCGAGCCGCCGATGCAGATCATCACATAATCACGGCCGTAGGCAATGATCTGCGCATTCTCCGTCTGAAAGCGGAAAAACGGCGTGGCGAGCGAAAAGCCGAGGACAGCAAAGACGGCGGCGGTGCAGAGCGTCAGGAAAAGTCCCGTGCCCGCGGCGCGGTCGACCGCCTGCATGTTCTTTTCACCCAGCGAACGCGCGAGCAGCGCGTTCATACCGACGCCCGTGCCCACGGCGAACGCGATGCACAGCGTTTGCAGCGGAAAAGCGAGCGATACGGCGTTCATTGCGTCCTGACTGAGCCGCGCGACGAACACGCTGTCGACAATGTTGTAGAGCGCCTGAAAGAGCATCGATATCATCACGGGCCCCGCCATGTTGGCCAGCAGCTTGCCGATGGGCATCGTGCCCATCTTGTTTTCTCTGGTATTTTCTGCCATGTTTCCTCCCTGTTTACCTTTTTCGTTCCAACATATAAAATTCCGGCGCCGCAGCGCCGGAATCAAAATCAAATCATTTTTTCCAACGACATGTGCGTTGGAAAAAATACCCCTTAGAGCGCAAGCGTGCGAACGGAGTGAGTGCGACGCAGCGCTCGGCAAAACCCAAATCAAAAATGCACCGCAGTGCATTTTTGAATTACTTTTTCAGCTCCCCGTTCGCGGACTTCGTCAGATACGCGTTGATGAAGCCGTCGAGGTCGCCGTCCATGACGGACTGGATGTTGCCGGTCTCGTAGTCGGTGCGCGTGTCCTTGACGAGCTGATAGGGCATGAAGACGTAGGAGCGGATCTGGCTGCCCCATTCGATCTTGAGCTGCACGCCCTTGATGTCGGAGATCTTCTCCGCGTGCTGCTGAATTTTGAGCTCCATGAGCTTGGATTTGAGCATCTGCATGGCGTAGTCGCGGTTCTGGAACTGCGAGCGCTGCGTCTGGCAGGCGGTGACGATGCCCGTGGGCTTGTGGATGAGTCGAACGGCAGAGCTCGTCTTGTTGACGTGCTGGCCGCCGGCGCCGGACGCGCGGTAGACCTGCATTTCAATATCCTCGGGACGAATTTCGACCTCAATGTCGTCGGGCAGCTCAGGCATGACCTCGAGGGCTGCAAAGCTCGTCTGGCGGCGGGCGTTCGCGTCGAACGGGGAAACGCGCACCAAGCGGTGCACGCCGTTTTCGCCCTTCAGATAGCCGTAGGCGTTCTCACCCTTGACCATGACCGTCGCGCTCTTGAGACCGGCCTCGTCGCCGTCGAGATAGTCGAGCATCTCGAATTCAAAGCCGTGCTTGTTCGCCCACTGCATATACATGCGGTAGAGCATCTGCGCCCAGTCCTGCGCCTCGGTGCCGCCCGCGCCGGCGTGGAACGTCAAAATGGCGTTGCAGTTGTCGTATTCGCCGGAAAGGAGCGTCGTGAGTCGCGCCTGCTCCACATCGGCTTCGAGTTTGCTGTAGCCCTCTTCGAGCTCGGGCAGCAGGCTCGCGTCGTCCATCTCCGTTCCCATGTCGATCAGCGCGAGCAGATCGTCGCGCGTGGAAACGAGCTTTTCGTAGCGGTGGATCTTATTTTGCAGCTGCTTGGAGCGCATCTGGTTTTTCTGCGAGCGCTCCAGATCGTTCCAGAAGCCGTCCTCGTGCGCCTCGAGCTCGAGGCGGTTCAGCTCCTGACGGGCCTGCTCGATCTCCAGCGCCTTGAAGAGGTTTTCAAATGTTTCGTCCATCGCAAGCAGCTTCTGCTTGTAGGAATCGTATTCGATCACAGCCATGGCGTTCTCTCTCCTTACTTTTATCCTTCATTAGCCGAAAAAGTATATCACACACACCGTGCAAAGGCAAGAAAAATCCGCCTCTCGGGACGAAAATTCCCGTGGAAGCGGCCCTTTTTCGCCTTTCCGGCGATAAAAACAAAAAAGCCACGCTTTCGCGTGGTCGATACAACGGATCTCAGCGCTCGCTGATGATCTGCTTGGTGCTGCCGAAGATCATGTCGTCAACATCCTGCTTGATGAAGTTCTCAAACATATTCGTTTTCACGCTCCTTTCCTTCATTTACTTCAGTTTGTATTATAAGCGCGGAAAAGGCAAATTTCAATCGTCAGCTCTCATGGTTTTGCCTAAAAAATTAGCGGCTTTTTCATGCAAGTTGCTATATCTACACTTGCATTTCCGTTATTTTCCACTTATAATAAAATAGAAATGATATTTGAAGCGGAGGAGTCGGACTATGGCGGCTTTCGTCACATTTGAGGATGTTTCCAAGGTCTACCACAGCGGAGAGATCGAAATTCGCGCGGTGGACCACATCAGCTTTACGATCGAAAAGGGTGAATTCTGCGTCATCGTCGGCCCCTCGGGCGCGGGAAAGACGACAGTTTTAAACATGCTCGGCGGCATGGACGCCTGTTCGGGCGGCACCATCACGGTCGACGGGACGCGCGTGAGCGGCTTCAACGCCCGTCAGCTCACGACCTATCGCCGCCACGACATCGGCTTTGTCTTCCAGTTCTATAACCTCGTCGGCAACCTGACGGCGCTTGAAAACGTCGAGCTCGCGGCGCAGATCTGTAAAGACCCGCTCGACGCGGCGACGGTCTTGAACGAAGTCGGCCTGTCCGCGCGCGCGAACAACTTCCCCGGTCAGCTCTCCGGCGGCGAGCAGCAGCGCGTCGCCATCGCCCGCGCGCTGGCGAAAAATCCGAAGCTCCTGCTCTGCGACGAGCCGACCGGCGCGCTCGACTATGTGACCGGCAAGCAGATCCTCAAGCTCTTGCAGGACACCTGCCGGCAAAAGGGCGTGACGGTCGTGGTCATCACGCACAACAGCGCCATCACGCCGATGGCCGACCGCGTCATCCACATCAAAAACGGCACGGTGGAGAGCATGCAGTGCAATGAGCATCCGACCAGCGTGGAACTGATCGAATGGTAACGAAGAAATCGGAACGAAAGGGGGCGGCGCGATGAAAAACGCCATGCGGAAAGACTTCTGGCGCGAGATCCAGCACACGCGCAGCCGCTTTTTCTCCATTATGATCTTAGTGGCGCTCTCGGTCGCGTTTCTCTCCGGTCTCAAGGCGACCGCGCCGGACATGAAGAAGACCGGCGACGATTATCTCGATTCCCTGCACTTGGCGGACATTCAAGTGCTTTCGACGCTCGGCCTGACCGACGATGACATCACGGCCATTCGCGCGCAGGACAAGGTCGAGGACGCCGAGGGCGAGTACGTCATCGACGCGTTTGCCTCGTCCGATTCACTCGACGCGGTGGTCAAGGTCCTCTCCCTCACGGGCCGCGGCATCAACGAGGTGCTGCTGCGCGACGGGCGCATGCCCGAGCGCGCGGACGAGTGCGTGGTGGAGGAAAATATGCTCTCACTGATGAGCATTTCCATCGGTGATACGATCACACTCACGCCGGGGGACGATCTCTCCGATGCGCTCGCGCAGGACACGTATACCGTTGTCGGCACGGTGCGCTCGCCGGTGTACCTTGCGGTGGAGCGCGGCACGTCGACACTCGGCAGCGGCACGGTCAAGGCGTATCTGTACCTGCCGCGCGAGGCGTTCACGCTCGACTACTACACGGCGGCCTATGTGCGCGTCTCCGGCGCGGCGGAGATGACCGCGTTTTACAGCGACTATGACGACTATATCGACGCCGTCATCGACGAGCTGGAGCCGTTCGGCGACGCACGCTCTCAGCTGCGGCACGACGATCTCGTCGACGAGGCGACGGAAAAGCTCGACGATGCGCAGCGTGAGCTCGATGACGCGAAGGCCGAGGCCGACGAAAAGCTCGGCGACGCGCAGAAAGAACTAAATGATGCGCGCAGGAAGCTCGACGACGGCTGGAAGGATTACTACGACGGCCAGCAGGAGCTCAAGGACGCGCGCGTCGAGCTGGACGACGCAAAGATCGAGCTCGACGACGGCGAAATGCAATACCTCAACGGCATGGAAGAGTACGAAGACGCGCTGGACGAGTACGAAAAGGGCAGGGCAGAGTATGAAGACGGCCTCGCCCAGTACGAGGACGGCGTCAAGGAGCTTGAGAGCGGCGAAAAAGAGCTTGCCGCGGGCCGGAGACAGCTGGAAAGCGGCGAGCAGCAGCTCAACTCGCTCGCCAAGACTGTGACGGACGCGCTCGCTGGTTCGGGCTCACCCTACGGGGGCGCGCCCGAGAAGCTGCTCGAAGACCTCGGCCGCGGCGACAGCGCAGCCATCGCCGCGACGGACAGCGCGCTCAATAATATGCGCGCACAGATCGCAGAGGCGCAGGCAGGGATCAAACAGCTTGACGCGGGAATCGCACAGCTCGATGCAGGGATCGCAGAAATCGATGCAAGACTGGAAGAACTGAATGCTTACCCAGAAGAAGCGGTCGCAGACCGGAAAGCGCTGCTTCTTGCGCAGCGGGAGACGCTGACGGCAAAACGCGCGGGCTATCAGCAGCAGCGCGACGCCATCGCTGCGCAGCTTCCGGACGAGGAAAGCATCGCGCAGTTAAACAGCATCAGCGCCAGTAGCCTTGCCGCGAGCAAGCGCGAGCTGGACGACGGCTGGGATGAGTATTACGCGGGCGAGGCCGAGCTCGACGCGGGCAGAAAGGAGCTGCGCGAGGCGAAAATGGAGCTCGACGACGCCAAGGCCCAGCTTGATGACGCGCCTGCGCAGCTCGCGGACGCGAAAAAGGAGCTTTCTGACGCGCGCAAAAAGCTCGACGACGGCTGGAAGGACTACTACGACGGCGAAGAGCAGTACGCCGACGGCGTCAAGGAGCTCTCGGACGCCTACACCGAACTGACGGACGGCGAGCGCGACTACCGCAAGGGCCTTCGTGAATACGCGGACGGCAAGGCGGAGGCCGACGAGAAGATCGCCGACGCGCAGGAGAAGATCACCGACGCGCGCCGCAAGGTCGCGGATATCGACAGCTGCGAATGGTACATCTTCAGCCGCAGCTACAACCCCGGCTACACGGGCTTCGGCCAGGACGCCGACCGTATGGCGAACCTCGCGAGCGTGCTGCCGATCATCTTTTTCCTCGTCGCGGCGCTCGTGTGCCTGACGACGATGACGCGCATGGTCGAAGAGCAGCGCGTGCAGATCGGCGCGCTCAAGGCGCTCGGTTACAGCCGCCTGGCGATCTCGTGGAAGTACATCGGCTACGGGCTGCTGCCGAGCCTTGTCGGCGGCGTTTTGGGCCTTGTCATCGGCTATATCCTGTTCCCGAAGATGATCTTCACGGCCTATCAGATCATGTATCAGATGCCGGATATCGAGCTGCACGCCTACACGGATATTTCGCTCTTTTCCGTGCTCGCAGCGGTCGCCTGCACAACAGTCGCGACGCTCTGGGCCTGCCTTGCCACGCTGCGCGAAACGCCTGCGAGCCTGATGCGCCCCCGCACGCCGAAGGCGGGCAAGCGCGTGTTCCTTGAGTATATCAAGCCCCTGTGGAGACGTATGTCGTTCATCCACAAGGTCACGGCGCGCAACCTCTTCCGCTATCAGAAGCGCTTCTGGATGACGGTCATCGGCATCGGCGGCTGCACGGCGCTCATCATCGCGGGCTTTGGCATGAGGTCTTCCCTGCTCTTTACGATGTCGCGCCAGTATGACGAGCTGTTCCACTACTCGGCACAGGTGACGCTTGCCGACAACGCCCTGCCCGAGGAGCGCGCGGCGGTGGAGGACTTTCTTGAGCATGACTCCCGCGTTGTGAACTACATTCCCTGTGCGGCCTCGTCCGCCACGGTGGTCACCCCCTCCTATTCAACCACCGCCTATGTCGAGGTGATGGCCTCCGACGAGATCGGCAAGGTCGTGGACCTTTTCGACTACAAGAGCGGAGATCCCATCACAATGGGCGATGAGGGCGTATACATCGACCAGAAGCTCTCCGAGCTTTTGAAGGTCTCGGTGGGCGACACCTTCTTCCTCGACGGCGACGTGCGCGGCGATGTGACGGTCGCGGGCATCTACGAGCACTATACGGGCCACTTCATCTATATGACGCCCGGCTACTATGAAAATGCGCTCCACGCCGACGGCGAGCCGAACGCCTACCTTCTGAACTTCACGAGCGACGATACCGACACCTGCAACGCCATTTTTGAAAAGCTGCTCGACATGAGCGGCGTGGCGACGACCTCGCGCATGCGCGACACGCAGGACACCTACATGCACAGCATGGAGCGCGTGGACTTTGTCGTGGTCATCATCATTCTGGCCGCGGCGGCGCTGGCGATGGTCGTGCTCTTCAACCTTTCAAACATCAACATCACCGAGCGCCAGCGCGAGCTCGCCACGATCAAGCTGCTGGGCTTTTACGACGGCGAGGTCTCGGCCTATGTGTATCGCGAGAACATCGTGCTCACGCTGTTCGGCATCCTGCTCGGCTGCTTTATGGGCCACTGGCTGCACATTTACCTTGTGCGCTCGACGGAAATTGACCTCATGATGTTCGGGCGGCAGACCGCGCCGTCGGCCTACGTGTACGCGGCGATCCTGACGGCGCTGTTCTCGCTGCTCGTCAACGTGCTCGCACACTTCAGGATGAAGAAGATCGACATGGTCGAGAGTCTCAAGAGCGCAGAATAAAATTTCTTGTTTCAAGGCAGGACAGTGTGCTACAATAAGGGGCGGCAAAAGCCGCCCCTTACTATTGTCGAAAAAGCGGCACGCCGCTTTTTCGAGGAGAATTCGCTGCGCTTCGTGCCTTGCCACCCGCAGGGCGGCTGCGACATTGCACCGTCGCGGCATTACGATTCCCGCGCCCTTTCAGGCGCGCCAATCGTGCCGCTTCCTCGAAAACGGCTTGCTGTTTCCGTCACAGACGGCGCTTCACCGTTTTCCGCTCCGCGCAAAGTGTTTTCTGCCAGAAGGTGAATTGCCCCGCAGCGGGCAAGAGAAGCCCCTCTGGAG
>ERZ839741.3356-NODE-3356-length-12903-cov-4.529110_pt1 | contig 12903 bp, 8 predicted proteins | sample MGYA00519880_ERZ839741 | MGnify/ENA primary metagenome ERZ839741 (study PRJEB31850, sample SAMEA3708851) | human gut metagenome | biome: human gut; feature: human-associated habitat; material: faeces | place: China | collected 2014 ... | reverse complement strand
CCCCGTAAATTTCCAGATACTCTCGTCTACACCGGCAGTCTTGACAACGCAACCGTCCTGAGCTATATTTCCCTTCAAAACCGCCAGACCGCCATCCTTGCTGTATGCATGTTCCAAATCACGGATACAACCGGTCGCACGGTCCGTGTCGAGTTCCTTATAAGACGCATTTTGTGAACCAAGTACCAGATTGAACTTTCCGGCTGCCGCACTGGAGTATTTCTTGATTGCCTCTTTACATACATCAGGGCTGGTAATACTATACCGGTCGATTGCCTCTGCCAACGTCATTCCATCCACACGGCGGACATTCGTATCGACCAATCCGCCCTTGGCTAGCTCATCCATGATGGCAATGATGCCACCGGCACGGTTAACGTCTTGTACATGATACTTTTGGGTATTGGGAGCCACCTTGCATAAGCAGGGGGTCTTGCGGGAGAGCATGTCAATGTCATCCATCTTAAAATCCGCTCCGGCTTCGTGAGCCACAGCCAACAAATGAAGTACTGTATTAGTAGAACCGCCCATCGCAATATCCAGCGTCATGGCATTCAAAAATGCCTCGCGGGTAGCAATACTGCGCGGGAGTACACTCTCATCCCCTTCTTCATAATATCTAAAGGCATTCGCTACAATCAACTTAGCTGCATCCTCAAACAGTCTCTTGCGATTTTCGTGAGTGGCTACAATCGTGCCGTTACCGGGCAGTGCCAATCCAATCGCTTCATTCAGGCAATTCATGGAATTAGCGGTAAACATGCCTGAGCAGCATCCGCAAGTGGGGCAGGCATGTTGCTCAATCTGTGCCACCTCTTTATCGCCCACACTTTCATCAGCAGATTTAATCATAGCATCAATCAAATCCAAATGTTGTCCGTTCCATTCCCCGGCTTCCATCGGACCGCCTGAAACAAACACAGTCGGTATATTCAGCCTCATAGCCGCCATCAACATCCCCGGAGTAATCTTGTCACAGTTACTGATGCAAACCATAGCATCCGCCTTATGGGCATTTACCATATACTCCACACTATCGGCAATGATATCTCTTGAAGGCAGGGAATAAAGCATACCGTCGTGTCCCATAGCGATACCGTCGTCAATGGCAATCGTATTGAACTCCGCAGCAAAACACCCCAGCTTTTCAATCTCTTCCTTTACAAACTGGCCTATTTCGTGCAGGTGTACATGCCCGGGGACGAATTGTGTAAATGAATTGACTATAGCGATAATGGGCTTACCCATCTGTTCCTTCTTCATACCATTCGCCGTCCACAATGCACGGGCTCCCGCCATGCGGCGACCTTGTGTGCTGAACGAGCTGCGTAACTGATGCTTCATTTTCAAATCTCCTTTTAATGAAAAAGCCTCTCCCACTATAGTGAGAAAGGCTTAATAAATTATCTTCTAACATACGAATACATACATAACCTTTCTCACGCTCTTGATGCCACCACCACGACGCGAATAATATGCAGGACTGCCAGGTTAATAGATGTATGTAAATTCATAACTTAATTCTTCTTTTTTGTTTCAAACGTGCTGCAAAGGTAAGGGCTTTTTTATAATCTCCAAACAAATTGAAGAAAAAAATAAGATAAATATGAATAATCGTAAGAAAATATCGCCCTAAAATCCTATTTTATCACTTAACAGTTCTAAATAGAACCATTCGGACAGCCAATGTAAATGTATTGCCAATCATTGAAACCATTTAATAATCTGAAAATTACCAAAGGCTCTCTACATCCCGAAACAAATAATTCGTATCTTTGTCTCTTCAAATACTCAAAAAAAGTATTTACTAATTAAATAAAGATAGAAAATTAATGGAAACAGTAGAAAACAAGTACATCACCGTAGCATATAAGCTGTACTCAATCGAAAACGGAGAAAAAGATTTCGAAGAAGAAGCACCCGTAGAGCATCCTTTTCAGTTTATCTCAGGGCTGGGAATGACACTCGAACCCTTTGAAGCCCAGATAAAAGACTTGCAGATAGGCGATAAATTCGACTTTACCATTCCGGCATCAGAAGCTTATGGTGAATATGACGACGACCATGTTATTGACCTCCCCAAAGAAATCTTTATGATAGAAGGGAAATTCGACAGCGATCGTGTAGTAGAAGGTGCCGTTATCCCCTTGATGACTTCTGAAGGTCAACGCATCAACGGAAGTGTGGTAGAAGTGAAGGAAGATATCGTCGTAATGGATATGAACCATCCGCTCGCAGGTTGTGACTTGAACTTCACTGGAGAAGTAGTGGAAAGCCGCCTGGCTACAAACGAAGAACTTGCCGAAGTCGCCCGTATGATGGGTGGCGGTTGCGGCAGCTGCGGTTGTGGTGACTGTGGCGACGGATGCGGCGACCATGAATGTGGAGGCGGATGCTGCCACTAAAGAATTAAAAATTAAAGAATTAGAAATTAAGGAACCAAGCTACACTGTATTAAGCATGCCGCATGGTAATTCTTTAATTTTTAATTCTTTAATTTCTATATTATTTACTTGTCATTATTTCCAATACCAACTTATCCGTTTCATTCATTCCTTTGGAACCTATTTTTGTCAGATTGCGGATACTCTGATCCACATCCTCATCAATAATACCTTCTACGGAAGTTACACAACGGTTTTCCATGGCCATGATGGCTGAAAGCACTGCGGTTGAAACTCCGGTAGTTACTTTCAATGCACAACTGGGTTTGGCACCATCACAAATCATTCCGGTAAGATTGGCAATCATGTTCTGCACAGCATATGCCACTTGTTCATAAGTTCCTCCCATTAGCCAAGTTATACCGCAACTGGAACCCGTGGCAGCAACCACACAACCGCATAAGGCGGATAACCGTCCCAAACTCTGCTTGATATAGATTACTGTCAAATGGCTCAACATCAAGGCACGTATCAATTCTTCTTCTGATTTCCCGTTTTCTTCGGCATAGACTAGTACGGGAAGGGTAGCGGATATCCCTTGATTGCCACTGCCGGAATTGCTCATCACCGGAATCATGGCACCGGCCATACGGGCATCACATGCTCCCGAAGTGTAAGAAAGGATATGAGAGAAGACACTGTCGCCCATAATCCGGTGTTCGTAAGTGCCACGTAGGATTTTACCCAGACCATGACCGTATTCACCTTCGAAGGAACGTTCAGCGGCAGTCTTGTTCAGTCGTGCCGTATCAAGAATAAAACGGATGTCGTCTAATGGGGTTGTCATGGCGAAGTCATACACTTTGCGTAAAGTCAAGTCCAATACATCCTCCTCCTCTTCGAAGCAAGAAGCGGTTTGTTTGTCCAGCAGGATGTCCCCGTTGTGCGTTATATAAGTAAAGCAAGTATGTCCACCAGCAATAATGGCGGTTGCCTTGTCCGTATCGGCTTCACAGCAGACTTCTATATAAAGTTTCTCTTCTATATCGTCTTTTAAGGATATATGGATACGCTTTTCTTCTATGAAACGCTTTCCTGCCTCCACTGCATCAGGGGTACTGTCTTTCAAAACCTCCAATTGATATGCCGACTTGCCTATTAAAGCGCCAAGTGCCACAGCAATCGGTAATCCAATCATCCCCGTACCAGGAATACCCACTCCCATTGCATTCTTCAGAATATTGGCACTCAGCAATACGGTTATCTTTTCGGGACGCTTATTCAACACTTCCACAGCCTTTGCTACACACAATGCTACAGCTATAGGTTCTGTACAACCAATGGCAGGGACGACCTCGTTCTTGACAAGGGTAATGATTTGCAGTCTTTCCGTTTCAGTCATATTTATTCAAATTTGATGCAGGCAAAGATAATGTATTTTATTCTATAATAAAACGAACAAAAAAATAAAAAAGAGGATTCCAAGCACAGAACCCTCTTTATAGATAAAGAAAAATCTTTTCTTATTTTTTATAAGAATTGTCACCAAGACTTATACCTAAATTGAATCTGGTAGTAACATTCCAAATTCCTTCTATTTCAGTCATTGAGTTCAAGGCAGTCAGCATCTGGATCATATTCCACAAAGGTATACTCTGTCCCCAGAATTCAATGTTCGTGTTCTTTAACAACATATCTACATCAGGTAACATCGGATAGAGAGCAGGCATAAAAATATCAAATAAATCCTTATCCAGATAGATAGAGAGATCATTTACCGTTCTTACGAGCTCTTCCTCGTTCTTTATCTCCAATTGGGTAGTTCTATAGTTCAAGGGGAAACCATCGATTACATAGCCAATCAGTTTTTCAATATCACTATCGGAAATTTTAGAAATATCTAACTTTTTCAGCATATTATCATCTTCAAGTCCAGCCAACAACTGACCCAACAAATTCTTGATGTCAGCTCCACTCATGCTCTTCACCATTTCTATAATCTGCAAAATAGCTTCCGGAGTCACTTGAGAATCCTCAGCATCTTTCAATGCTTCGGTTACAATGGCAGGAATATTCAGCACAACATAGATATGCTCACCCTTCACATACCAATAAGCCAGATTTGCAGGAGAAGATTTCCAAACAATGCCGTCCGTTGAAGGGAGCTGTCCCATACCGGCCATAATCATCTGATCCATAGTAATGTTTATTTCTTCTGCATAGCTGGCTACAATAGAACCGTCAGCTTTGAACTCCACATCTTTCAAAAGCTGTATCATAGCCGCAGATAGGACATTTGTCCCTACTGTCGAGATATTATCCGCTGCAATCCCTGCATTACCACCTTCTCCATAAGGCGATACCCAAGTCAATCTTCCCGGAGCATAAATATTGGTTCTATCTTTAGAATCAGCATAATAAACAGCATCACACAACTGATATTTCTTCACGATATCTCCTACAAACTCCGTAGAAACCGTAACTGCAGCTTTCCCTTCTAATGTGATAGTACCCGAAACTTTCACATTCGTAGAGCTAAGCAGCACCCAAGCCGCCTTAGTAGCAGGCGTTACACTTTTCTCGCCTTGAAACTTAAAAGTACCGTCTGTCTGTTCAACAACAGTCACATTAATTTCTATTTCATCTGCACCTCTAACCACTTTATTCAACGTCAAAATACCATTCTGCGCATCGGTCATCGCTAATTTCATACTAGCATCAGAACTTGTTGGAATATTAGTTTCCAGTTCCAGATTTTCAGCTGTAATAATCTGATTAGGCACTTTCTTCCAATTTTCATCGTCATCATCACTACAAGCCGTGAATAAACTCATTGAACAGATCAATGCAAATAAATAAAATAAATTCTTTTTCATACTTTTTTGAGTACTTGTTTAGTTAATAAAAAGCTTCCCAAGGGAGCTATTAATTTCCCATTTTAAATTAAAGGTGCAAAGTAACACTTTTTAAGGTTACAGTACAAGGTCTTTTCTAAAAAATAAATGTTCCTTTTTTCATCATTACGAGTGAAATTCGGATGCAGATTTCATAAAGAGTAAGCCATTTTTATAAAGAACAAACCATTAGCCAAACTCTGGTAAAGGCAGGCAACTTTATACGGAAAGGATTTTTTATCTTATTTCCTTAAACGTTTTATGAAAAAAGTTGTTATCTTTATAAAGTCAAAAGCATTTCCTATAAAGCGTATTGGCACATTAACCTCATATATAAACCTTTAAAGCATTTGATATGTTCAACTCATTTGGAAATATTCTCCGTCTTACCAGTTTTGGGGAATCACACGGTAAGGGTGTGGGAGGAGTGATAGACGGATTCCCTGCAGGAATAGCCATTGATATGGATTTCGTCCAGGCAGAGCTCGACCGACGCCGCCCCGGACAGTCACGTATCACTACTGCTCGGAAAGAGGGTGACAAAGTGGAGTTCCTCTCCGGCATCTTCGAAGGAAAATCCACAGGCTGCCCCATAGGATTCATTGTATGGAACCAAAACCAGCATTCTGACGATTACAATAATCTGAAAGAAGTCTACCGACCGTCACATGCCGACTATACTTATAAAGTGAAATATGGCATCCGCGACCACCGCGGAGGCGGACGTTCATCAGCCCGTGAAACAATCTCGCGTGTAGTAGCGGGTGCACTGGCCAAATTGGCGCTGAAGCAGCTGGGTATACACATCACGGCGTACACTTCACAAGTAGGTCCTATCCGCCTTGAAGAAAATTATACCGCATACGACCTCGACCTGATAGAGACCAATCCGGTCCGCTGCCCCGACCCGGCGAAGGCAAAAGAAATGGAAGAACTCATCTTCAAGATAAAGGGAGAAGGAGATACCATCGGAGGAGTGGTGACTTGTGTCGTCAAAGGATGCCCCATCGGACTGGGACAACCCGTATTCGGCAAGCTCCATGCAGCACTTGGAGCAGCCATGCTCAGCATCAATGCAGCAAAAGCATTCGAGTATGGAGACGGTTTCAAGGGATTAAAGCAGAAAGGCTCGGAGCAGAATGATGTGTTCTACAACAATAACGGACGTATCGAGACCCGCACCAATCATTCGGGCGGTATACAAGGTGGAATCAGTAACGGGCAAGACATCTATTTCCGTGTAGCCTTCAAACCCGTGGCAACCGTACTGATGGAGCAACACACCGTGAACATTGACGGTGTAGACACCACCCTGAAAGCCCGAGGACGCCATGACCCGTGCGTATTGCCACGCGCAGTACCCATCGTGGAAGCAATGACAGCAATGACATTGTTGGATTATTACCTGATTGACAGAACAACACAACTATAATATTCACCCATGGAAATAAAGAAATACATCACCGAGAACGAGCCTAAAATGCTGGAAGACTTGTTCAGCCTCATTCGCATTCCAAGCATCAGTGCCAAACCCGAGCATCACGACGATATGCTTGCCTGCGCCGAACGCTGGGCACAGTTGCTGCTCGAAGCCGGAGCGGATGAAGCCCTCGTAATGCCCTCCAAAGGCAACCCGATTGTTTTTGGACAGAAAATCGTAGACCCGGACGCCAAGACCGTATTGGTATATGCCCACTACGACGTGATGCCGGCCGAACCTCTAGAACTTTGGAAGAGTGAACCCTTTGAACCGGAAATACGCGACGAACATATCTGGGCACGTGGTGCTGATGATGACAAAGGGCAATCTTTCATACAAGTGAAAGCGTTTGAATACCTCGTACGCAACGAACTGCTGCAAACCAACGTAAAATTCATCTTCGAAGGAGAAGAAGAAATCGGTTCGCCCAGCTTAGAAAGCTTCTGCCAGGAGCACAAAGAGTTGCTGAAAGCAGACGTCATTCTGGTTTCGGACACCAGCATGCTTGGTGCAGACCTGCCTTCACTGACCACCGGACTGCGCGGACTGGCCTATTGGGAAATAGAAGTGACCGGCCCCAACCGCGACCTGCACAGCGGTCACTTCGGCGGTGCTGTTGCCAACCCCATCAATGTACTTTGCCAGATAATCAGCCAAGTGACGGACGCAGAGGGACGTATCACCGTACCGGGCTTCTATGACGATGTGGAAGAAGTTCCCCAAACCGAGCGCGACATGATAGCCCGCATTCCTTTCGACGAAGAGAAATACAAAAAGGCTATCCATGTAAAAGCACTTTTCGGAGAGAAAGGTTACAGTACGCTGGAACGTAACAGTTGCCGTCCGTCTTTCGACGTATGCGGCATCTGGGGCGGATATACGGGTGAAGGGTCCAAGACCGTGCTCCCATCCAAGGCATACGCCAAGGTATCCTGCCGGTTGGTTCCCCACCAGGACCACCACAAGATATCCCGGCTCTTTGCCGACTACATTCTGGACATAGCGCCGGATTCAGTACAGGTAAAAGTCACTCCGATGCATGGAGGCCAAGGATATGTATGTCCCATCACCCTACCCGCCTACCAAGCCGCCGAAAAAGGTTTTGAAAAAGCTTTTGGAAAGAAACCGCTGGCAGTGCGTCGGGGTGGAAGTATCCCCATCATCTCCACTTTCGAGCAAGTACTGGGCATCAAAACCGTTCTGATGGGCTTCGGGCTCGAATCCAACGCCATCCACTCACCTAATGAGAATATACCGTTGGACATCTTCCGTAAAGGAATAGAAGCTGTTGTCGAATTCTACCTCAATTATAAATAAAACAAGAAAATCAGGATGAAAGACTTCCAAATTCAAGCCATCGGCCTGATGTCCGGCACTTCCCTTGACGGGCTGGACGTATGTTGTTGCACTTTCCGGCAGCAAGCCGGAAAATGGTCTTTCCACATAGACTGTGCAAAAGGCTATAGCTACCCCGACGCCATGAAGCAGATATTGGGTACCGGTGCACAGACAATGAGTGCTTTGGAGTTCATCACTTTCCACAGCTCCTATGGAAAGTTTCTCGGTGAACGTGTCAACGAGTTCATGCAAGAATTTGGAGTCCACCCCGATATTATCGCCTCCCACGGGCATACCATCTTCCATGAGCCTCAAAAGAGAATCATGTACCAAATAGGTGACGGAGCCGCCATTGCCGCTGAAACCCGTATACCTACCGTTTCGGATTTCCGGCGGCTGGACATCATGCTGGGTGGGCAGGGCGCTCCACTCGTACCTATTGGCGACCGGTTGCTTTTTGCCGACTACGACTTCTGTTTGAATATCGGCGGTTTCTCCAACATCTCATTCGAGCAGGACGGGCGGCGCATCGCTTTTGACATCAGTCCGGTGAATTACGTCATCAACCATTACTGCCGGCAAATAGGATTGGAATTTGACCGTGACGGCGAGATAGCACGGCAAGGCAACATCTGCCAAGAACTGCTGGACGAACTGAACGGAATGGATTTCTACCATCAGTCCGGACCGAAGTCATTGGGACGGGAGTGGGTGGAAACGCTGGTATATCCCATGCTCGAGCGTTATGGCTTGAGTATGGAGAATATGCTACGTACCTTTTACGAGCATGCCGCCTGGCAAATATCACGCATCATCACCGCCCGCCCCTTGCCCGATGGTAACGGAAAACTGCTGATTACCGGTGGAGGTGCATTCAACAAGTTCCTCATAGAACGTATCGACGCCTTGTGTCCGTGTGAAATCGTGATTCCCAGCCGGCAAATCATAGAATACAAGGAAGCCCTAATCTTTGCTTTCCTGGGTGCCCTCTATATGGTGGACACACCCGGATGCCTCGCCTCGGTGACGGGAGCCACGACAGATAATATCGGAGGGATGCTGTTTAAAATATAGTCAATTTTACCATTATGGAAAAATCAAAAGACACCTGGACCGTCTTATCCAGCGAATACCTTCATCGGGCTCCGTGGCTCACTGTGCGTAAGGACCATGTAGTGCTACCCAACGGCAACCACATCCCCTCCTATTATATATTGGAATATCCAAACTGGGTGAATACCATTGCCATCACCCGTGATGGACAATTTGTCTTTATCCGCCAATACCGGCATGGCATACAAGAAACGTCCTATGAGCTCTGTGCAGGGGTATGCGAAGAAGAGGACGGCTCTCCGATGGTTTCCGCACAACGGGAACTTTTGGAAGAAACCGGCTATGGAAACGGAGTATGGAAAGAGTTCATGCAAATCTCTCCCAATCCAAGTACCCACACCAACATTACCTACTGTTTCCTGGCTACGGACGTGGAGAAAATCTCCGAGCAACAGTTGGAAGATACGGAAAACCTAACCGTACACCTGCTTTCCTTGCAAGAGGTCAAGGAATTGCTGCAGCAAGGAAGCATCCGCCAGGCGCTGATGGCTGCTCCCCTCTGGAAATACATGGCGGAGAGAATTATTTAATGTGATTACCCTTATTCAAACGGCTTGCGGAATGTGCATCCGGATTTCCATTCGGAACAACCATAAGCCGTTTTCCCCTTGATAACGGTACCTTTTCCGCAAATCGGACAAGGCTGGCCGACGAAGTCATCAGCTTGTACGGAAGCCTCCGTACTTGAAGCTGCCACAGCGCCCGAAGCCTGCTCCGTCTTTTTACCTGCGGCGGCAGACTTTCTCGGTGTTCTTTTCTTCGGCTCCTTTTTCGGCTTATCGGCAGCCTCTGTCTTGGCAGAAACCTTACTGCCCTTTTCGGGAGCAGGCGCTTGGATGGTGATGTGGCGGTTGCTGTTATCAGAAAGTACACTCATCACGACTTCCGATACCATCTGCTTCAATTCTTCCAAGAATTGTCCGGCATTATATGTCCGCCTTTCTATCTCACGTAGCTTTTTCTCCCAGATACCGGTCAGTTCCGCCGACTTCAACAGCTCCTCATGGATAATCTGTATCAGCTCCACACCGGTAGGGGTGGCTATCAGGTTCTTCTTTTCCTTGCGGATATAGTTTCGCTTGAACAGCGTCTCGATGATGGCTGCACGGGTAGATGGACGACCGATACCGTTTTCCTTCAGCGCATCACGCAGTTCGTCGTTATCCACCAGCTTGCCCGCCGTTTCCATAGCACGCAGCAGGGTGGCTTCCGTATAAGGCCGGGGCGGCTGCGTCCACTTCTCATACAAATCGGGGACGTGCGGTCCGCTTTCTCCTTTCACAAAAGCCGGAAGCACATTCTCCTCTTCTCCCTTCTCCTCTTTCTCCTCCTGCGATTGTGCCGAGGGGGTGCCGAAGATAACACGCCAACCCTGTTCCAGAATCTGCTTGCCGGTGGCCTTGAACTCTATGCTCTCTACCTCGCCCAATACGGTGGTAGTGGCAAACTTACAATCGGGATAGAATACAGCAATGAAACGGCGTGCTATCAAATCGAATACGCGACGCTCCATATCCGTCAGATTCTGCGGATGCTGACCGGTAGGAATAATGGCGTGGTGGTCTGTTACCTTCGAGTTATCGAAAACCTTTTTGGACTTCAACAATGCAGTTCCTGTCAAAGGGGCTGTAAATGTCTCGTAATCACGCAGACCTTTCAAGATGCCGGGGCATTTGGGATAGATGTCATCACTCAAATAGGTAGTGTCTACACGTGGATAGGTAGCCACTTTCTTCTCATACAAAGACTGGATGATTTTCAGCGTCTCATCAGCGGAATAGGCAAACTTCTTGTTACATTCCACTTGCAAAGAAGTCAAGTCAAACAAGCGGAGTGGCGCCTCCCTCCCCTCTTTCTTGGTGACATCCGTCACGGTAAAAAGAGAATTCTTAATCTGGTCCAATAAAACAAGCCCACGTTCGCGGTCGGTAATGGGGTCGATACCCCGATTCTCTTCTTCTTTTTTAGGTTTCTTCCCGGCAGCTATAGCCTCTTTCTGCTTCTCGGCTTCCAATACCAGTTCCTCCTCACTTTTCCGGAGGATGGTGGAGAAAGTGGTATCTCGATAGACGGTCTTCAGTTCCCAGTATTGCTTGGGAACAAAATTCTGTATTTCCAACTGACGGTTTACAATCAGCGCCAGTGTCGGCGTTTGCACACGGCCGATAGAAAGTACCTGCCGGTTCTGCCCATACTTCATGGTGTAGAGGCGGGTGGCATTCATCCCGAGCAGCCAGTCGCCAATGGCACGCGACAAGCCTGCTTCGTACAAAGGCTGGAAATCCGACGCATCGCGCAGCTTGGCAAAGCCCTCACGGATGGCTTCCTCTGTCAATGAAGATATCCAAAGACGTTTCACCGGGCAACGTGCCCCGGCTTTCTGCATCACCCAGCGCTGTATCAATTCTCCTTCCTGCCCGGCATCACCGCAGTTTATAATCATATCGGCATGTTGCATGAGGTTCTCTATCGTATGGAACTGGCGCTCGTATGTGGGATTGCTAATCAGCTTAATGCCGAAACGGGGAGGTATCATGGGGAGGCTTCCCAAACTCCATGACTTCCAGTTAGGGGTATATTCATGCGGCTCCTTCAGCGTACAAAGATGGCCGAATGTCCAGGTCACCTGGTATCCGTTTCCTTCGATGTATCCGTCCTTCTTTTCTTTCGCTCCCAATACATCGGCTATGTCACGCGCCACAGAGGGCTTTTCGGCAATACAAACTATCATTCGTTATTCTTTTAGCGGGACAAAGGTAATAAAAAGGGGGCAAGAACGAAACTATAAGCAAGAAACGATAACATAGACCAGGTGATTTTTCTCCCCCAAAGCTGACGTACGGACATAAAAAAAGGAGTACCGCTGTACTCCAACCTTTGTTAACCTTAAATCTAATACTATGAAAAACACGTTGCAAAGATACGGACATTTGATAAATCTGCAAATTATCCAAGAAAAAAAGCATGTTTTATAACATTTATTATAAGATTGAACTTCTTTTTCGGACTTGTTTAAATTTTGTTCGGTATTCTTCTCAGAGCTGTTTTACAGTTGTCTGAGGAGTATAACGGGCTATGTGACGAATAAAAACAAGAGAACAAGCCGGAAAGAGACTCGGAAGAAGCCTGAATAAAATTCTTTTTTAGCTTGTAAATGTCAGGGGAAATTGTGAATATTTGTATTATAAAAATCATAACTCTGCTAAGAGCGGTATATATTAACTGAATTATCGGCATATGATATGACAAATAAACAAATGAACCCGGAGAGCATTGACAGAATAGAACATAGTACTTATACGCCTCTGGAAAAGAAATATCTGAAAGTGCAGTTTGTCAAAGTGGCATTGGTTTATCTCAGCCTTATGGCTGTTTCGCTTTTTCTTCTTTGTGCAGAGGGGTTTGCTTACCGGTATGCCGCTACTATCATTGTTGAATGCGGTTTGCTTGTAGCATCCGTTGTTAATTTGCTAATTCTTCCCAAGGCATACAACTATAAAGGATTCGTTATTCGTGAGCACGATATAACCTTTCGCTCCGGGATTATCTTTCCTTCGGTTATTACCGTTCCTTTCTGTAAAATTCAGCAGGTGAGTGTTTGTCAGAATCCTGTTACACGTCTGTTTGGACTGTATTCCGTTGACTTGGTAAACGGAGCTCAATTGTTGGCTACAATCAGAATTCCCGGACTGAC
>ERZ839741.3352-NODE-3352-length-12934-cov-4.187747_pt1 | contig 12934 bp, 8 predicted proteins | sample MGYA00519880_ERZ839741 | MGnify/ENA primary metagenome ERZ839741 (study PRJEB31850, sample SAMEA3708851) | human gut metagenome | biome: human gut; feature: human-associated habitat; material: faeces | place: China | collected 2014 ... | reverse complement strand
GCTGGGTTCAGAACGTCGTGAGACAGTTCGGTCCCTATCTGTTGCGGGCGCAGGAATATTGAGAGGAGCTGTCCTTAGTACGAGAGGACCGGGATGGACGTACCGCTGGTGCACCAGTTGTTCTGCCAAGGGCATAGCTGGGTAGCTAAGTACGGACGAGATAAACGCTGAAGGCATCTAAGCGTGAAACTCCCCTCGAGATAAGTGTTCCCATCCTTCGGGAGTAAGGCCCCTTGTAGACTACAAGGTTGATAGGTCAGGAGTGGAAGTGCAGTAATGTATGGAGCGGACTGATACTAATAGGCCGAGGGCTTGACCTAAAAAATTAGGTAACCTCGATGAAGAATAGCGATTGCGAGTAAGATTGTTCAGTTTTGAAGGTGTAAAGAGAAAATCTGACACTTTCAGTTGTGAATATAGAAGGTATAGCGCGGAAGCGCTCGGTAAAGTTTTCTTTGCATACTTTCTTGTTCACAAGAAAGTATGCACCATTAGCTCAGTTGGTAGAGCAACTGACTCTTAATCAGTGGGTCCACGGTTCGAGCCCGTGATGGTGTACCAGGAAAGAGCGATGTGAGGTCTGAAAAGGCCTCACAGAGAACTCTTTGACAAAGCACAAACCGAAGGTCTTGCTGTTATGGCCCGTTGGTCAAGCGGCTAAGACGGCGGCCTCTCACGCCGCAAACGGGAGTTCGATTCTCCCACGGGTCACCAAAATAACAGTTGACAAGACGTGAGGAATGTGCTAAAATCTAATAGTTTTCTGATACAGAAAGGTTGCGCGAAGCGCACATTGAAGTTTCTTTTGCTTACTTTTCTGTACACAGAAAAGTAAGTGCGTGTTAATGGTGATGAGGGTACACCTGTTCCCATTCCGAACACAGTAGTTAAGCTCATTTACGGTGACAATACTTGGCTGGCGACGGCCCGGGAAGATAACTCAACGCGCACACAATTAAGACTCAGAACTTTGGTTCTGAGTCTTTTTTTGCTTTTTACACAAAATAGATGAACGGCATCATGAAGCGATACCGTTCGGAAAAGAAATGAAGAATGAAGATTGAAATCCGCAAATAAGCATTTCACGGACTTCCCCTTTATTATACCTTGTGGCATGGACAAAATATGTCCATTTCGTGCAAAATATGCACAGCCTGTGGAAAAATCAGCGTTCATCCAGATATTGCGCGGTACGCGCCATGACGCGATGCAGGGTCTCAAGATCATGCAGTGTATCGGCGGTTTCGAGCGAATGATCTGCGTTTTCTACAAGAAAAAGCGGCAGTCCGAGCCTTCTGCATTCGTTTTTTACGACCTCGGTGCGCGCCCAGGGATCTGCGGTACCGTGGAAAACCAGACCTTCGCGTCTGAAATACGCAAACGAGTTCTCGACCGGCGTGTAGTAGACCTGCTGCGGAGAGAGAAAAAACCGGGCGGCGCAGACCGGTCGGCAGCGGCGGATAGCTGACCGCACAGACTTCGTATCCGCGCTCACGCGCCAGCTTCGCACTGTGGTACAGCAGCGGTCTGTCGACATGGTAGCCGACGCCCGGGAACAGGACGGCAAGTTTCTCTGACATGCAAATTCCTTCTTTCTGCTGAAAAGTATAGCACAATGCATAAGATTTTGACAGGATTTTTTACAGTTACATTTCTGAACACCGCTTGCACACAGATGCAGTTTCGCCTATGATAAAGAAAAGGACGGTGGACAAGGGGAGCGTCCGCCGATAGCTGTCGAAAGGCGAAGGAGGAGAACAGCATGAAAAACATCTGTAAACGGACGCTTTGCGCAGTGCTCGCGCTTGGTATGGCGCTGCTCCCGGCAGGAGCAACCGACTGGGGTCTCTGGTACGGAAACGGCCTTCATCAGCCCCCGAACGGCGAGGATACCGTGCAGACGCTCGCAAAGTACGGCGCCTATTATATGGGAAGCGCGGACGAGAAAACGCTGTATCTTACGTTTGACTGCGGATACGAGAACGGAAATACTGCCAAAATACTGGATACCCTCAAGAAACAGCACGTTCCCGGCGCGTTCTTCGTCGTGGGCGATTACCTCAAGACTGCTCCGGCACTTGTCAGGCGCATGGGCGACGAGGGTCATCTCGTCGGCAACCATACGAACAATCATCCTAACATGAGCAAGGTGGGGAAGGCGCGCTTCACCTCCGAGCTGACGGCGGTCAGCTCGCAGTACAGGCAGCTGACCGGACGCAGCATCGCGCCGTTCTATCGTCCGCCGGAGGGTTCGTATACCTATGATAATCTCAGCTGGGCGCAGTCACTCGGCTACCACACGACGCTGTGGAGTGTCGCGTATGCAGACTGGGACCCGGCGTCGCAGCCGTCCTATGCCTCCGCGAAGCAGACCATCCGCGCGCGTGCGCACAACGGAGCCATCATTCTGCTGCACGCGGTCTCCTCGACCAATGCGGCGATCCTGAACGACCTCATTTCCGGCTGGAAGGCTGAGGGCTACACCTTCAAGGCGCTGAGCGCTTTGCCCGGCATCAAAAACCCGACCGTCAACGCCCTGCCGAACGATGCGGCGTTCGCTGTCGGGGAAAGCAGGGCGGCATTTACTGCGTTTCTGATCGACGATGCAAACTATATCAAGCTGCGCGATGCCGCAGCGGCCCTCTCGGGCACGGAGAAGGCGTTTGCGGTCGCGTATGATGCGGCGTCGGACAGCGTACAGCTGTCGCGCGGCGGTGCATACGAGGCGCTGGGGACCGAGCTTTCGGGTATGCGCGATGCGGCGGTCGTGCAGGCCGGCGCAGGCTCGCAGAGCATTACCCTTGACGGGGAGGCGCTGACGCTGAAAAGCTATCTGATCGATGACGCGAACTATGTCAAGCTGCGTGATCTGGCGCAGGCGCTCGACTGCGGCGTAGCCTACGATAACGCGACGCGCGCGGTCGTGCTCGACCCGGCGGCGAAATACACTGCGGAATAAAACTGATAAATATTACAGAACGAAATGCAAAAATACAGCCTCGACAGAAATGCCGAGGCTGAAATTTTATCTATTTTTATTCGGCCGCTGCGGCATCGGGAGAGACCGGCGCGGTCTCGTCCGTCTGCGTACTGTCTGCGGTCTGCTGCTCTTCGGTCGGCTCTGCGACCGTGATGTCGCAGTACTGGTAGGCCGTCGAGCCGTCCGTGCGCGTCACGCGGCAGGTCAGACAGGTCTGGCCGGGCTGGTATGTGCGGAAGGTGCAGTAGAAGGTCTTTCCGTTCGGGGAGACCTGCGGCACGGCCTCCGCGATGGACGGGTCGTCTACGATCCATTCGACGTTCTCGATCTCGTCGGTATAGCTCTGGTCGGTCATGACCGTGCTCTGGGTCGCCTTGTCGAAATAAAACTCGCTGCCGGAGAAAATCTGGCGCAGGATGATAACGCCGTCCTGCGTGATGTCGATCTTCGTCGGTACGGCGGTCGTTTCGGTGTTCGCGGGGAGCGTGATGCTGGTGCGGTCGAGAATCGCGTTTTCGTGCTGTTCCACCAGATCAAACACCGCGGTATCGGTGTATTTGCCCCACTTGACGGTCAGTTCGACCGTGCCGGTGGAGACCTGTTCGCCGAGGGGGTCGCCCGGGATGGAGACGCTGCCGTCATCCGGGTTAAAGCGCAGCAGCGAGCGGCGGCTGACCGACCATTCAAGCTCGTTTTCCGGGATGGCATCGCCGGTCGCGCGGTCGTAGGCGGAAACATAGGTAACGAGCGGACAGCTGCGCGCGGCGAGCACGCGGTGATGCACGGTCAGGACAACGCCCTCCTCGGCGTCCTCCGTATCGGTCTCGGTGTTCGCCCACGGATTGGAAAAGCTGTCAGCCCCGGTCTGCGCCTCGATCTCGGCGGAGGCTGTCTCATCGGGGACGTTTTCAATCTTTGGCTGCGTGCCCCATGCGATGAGCGCCGCAGAGCACAGCACGAGCGCAAAGGAGGCCGCGAAGGTCTCATGGCGGTGCTTCGCAAGGAGGAGCAGCAGCGGAGACTTGCCGGCTTTTTTCGCGGCGTCCCGGGCAGCGGAGCGTGCCGCCGCCTTTTCGCAGGCTGCGGCCTTCTTTTCGACGCTCGCGAGCGCGGTCTGCACGAGCCTTGCGGCGGTCTGTGCGTCGAGCTCGGTCAGTTCCGCATCGAGGCACAGAAAATGCCGCAGAAAAGGCAGAAGGGATACGCCGCGCAGCGCCGGGTCGGCGGTCTCTCTCCCGCGAACGCCGCGCTCTATGGCGCTCTGCGCGCCACCGAGGCGCGTTTTTACCGCGCTTTCGGAAATGGCAAGAGCGGCTGCGATCTCGCTGATGCTCATTTCGAGATAATAGTACATCAGCACGCATTCGCGCTGTACATCGGGCAGGGCGGCAGTGAGGGCGGCGGTGAGACGGCGGTTCTCCTTGCTGTCGAGCGCCTTGTCCGGCAGAGCCTGCGCTGGGCCGTCGATAAACGGCGCGGAGTCGGCCTGCTCGGGCGCGGCGTTCCTTGCCGCGGCGCGGCACAGCCTTGCGGCGGTGCTCACCGTCCGGAGCGGGAAATCCTCGTCGTTTTTCAGTTCAGAAAGGCCGTTCAGCACCTCGCAGAAGATTTTCCGTTCGGTATCCTGTGCGCGGCGCTCGTCCTTCAGCATTTTCAGGCAGTAAAAATAGAGACGCGGCTGTATCGCGCGGAGCAGTTCGCTCTGCGCCTCGGCATCTCCCCTGCGACAGCGCGCGAGCAGCAGGCGCGTGTCCTCGTTCAGCATAGTAAATCTCCCCTTGGGTTAAGGGCGGCACCGCAAAATGATATGGTGCTGCCTCAGCATTCTTTTTCATTTTACAGTATAGTTTACGCGCAAACCGTTGTCAATTTACAGGATGGAAAGTTCACAAAAAAATTATAAACTCTCGCCTGCCGGTGACGGTGAGCGAGAGTTTATAGATAACGCGCGGTTTTTATGCGTTTTCCGCGAGGGTGATGAGACTCGGCGTGCAGACCGTGCTCTGCTCAGGCGTGCGCTCGTAGACGAGGTGCTCGAACAGCAGCCGCATGGCGAGCTGTCCCTGCTCGGCCGCGTCGCAGCTGACCGCACAGGCGACCGCGCCGCTGCGGAGGAGTGCGGCGATCTCCGGGCTGTTCTCGAAGCACAGCAGCGCGGGACGAGCGGCCGGATTTGCATCATGAATCGCGCGGCAGACCTCGGGCACGCAGCCGCAGAGGATGATGAGCGCATCGAGTCCGGGACAGCGGCTGAGCAGGGCACGGGTGTTCATGTAGGCGAGCTTGGGGGAGGGCTTGGTCTCGGCGGCCACGGCGAGCGGCAGATTTTCATCGAGCGCGTCCGCGAGCGACTGCTCCTGCGGCGTGACGCCGCCCGGGGTGCGCAGTACGCCGACCCTGCCGCTGCCGCCGAGCAGAAGCCTGAGCATTCGCGCTGCCGTGCGGCCTGCCTGCTGCACATCCTGCTCGATGCGGCACAGGCATGGCACGTTTTCCGGCGCACTGTGGACAAGAATGAGCGGAATATCCGCATCGTGCAGAGCGCGGTTTTCACCGCCTCATCATCCGCCGTGCAGGCGATGACGCCGGCCGCTCCGCTCTCGCGGAATTCCCGCAGACAGGCGGCCTGCTGCTCTGTGTCGGCGGACTCGGTCTCGCGCAGGTCGAGCGCGATGTTGAAGCTCGCGAAATCCTGCCGCACGCGCTCGATGCCGCGCCGCAGCGCGGCGGAAGCTGCTGTGTGCGCCAGCAGAATGCCGACGGTCAGCTTCTTTTTCTGGTAATTGAGCGCCTTTGCGAGCGGGTTGGACTCGTAGCCGTATTGCTCGAGCAGGGCGCGGATCTGCTCGCGCTTCGCCTCGCTCACGCCCGGACGGTCGTGAATGACCTTGTCGACCGTGGATTTATGTACGCCCGCCATATCGGCGATCTGTTTGAGTGTCACTGACATAATCGTTCCTCCGTTGCTGAGAGACCGGTTTTCTTTCTCTATTATCGCGCTTTTTCGCGGTCTGCGCAAGAGAAAATTCGAAAAACACCAGAAAAGCACCGCCCACAGGCGAGCTGTCTGCGGGCGGTGCTGAAATTATGAGCGGAGATAGCGGAGCGTTTCCGCAATGTTTTCCTGATGCACCTCGGCGGGGCGGAAATGCAGCAGGCTGAAGTTCAGATTGATGAGCGAGCCGAGGCCGAGCGCGGAGATGACCGTGCCGATGCCGAACTGGCCGCCGAGGAAAAAGCCGGAGACCGTGACCAGAATATCCGCACAGATGCGGCAGACACCGGCGGAGCGCCCGGTCTTTCTCGCGAGCGCGACCATCAGCGCATCGCGCGGCCCTGCGCCGAGCGCACTGCGCATATACATCCATGTGCCGAGTGCGAGCAGCTCCAGTCCTGCGAGCAGCATCGCGATGCCGCCGGGGAGCGAATGCAGCTGCGGCACCCAGTCGAGCGCGAGCATCGCGTCGATGCACACGCCGCAGCCGATGATGTTGACGATCGTGCCGACGCCGAAGCTCTCGCCGAACAGGACAGCCAGACCGATCGCGGCGGCACCCGCGATGACCGAGGCGAGACCGTAGGAGATCGGCAGGACGAGCGTCATGCCCTGCTGGAGCACGCTCCACGGCTCCAGACCGACGTTTGCCTGAAGCATGAGCACGATGCCGAGCGAGCTGACGATGATCCCGGCTGCGAGCCGGAGCAGGCGGCGTCCGTAATAACGCAGCATGGCGTCACCCCCTCATTCTTCCGGGACTTCGCTCTTGAGTTGCGCGAGATGGCGGTAAATGCTCGCCTGTGAGCAGGAAAGCGCCGCGGCGACGTCCTTTACCGCGCCCTTGAGCAGGAAGATGCCGCCCTCCTTGAGTGAGGCGACGATCTTGAGCCGCTCCTCGGGCGTCAGACGGTCAGCGGTCACGCCGAGACGAGACAGCTCGTTTGCGACGGCGTCCTCCGCCACATCGCCGATGGAGTTATGGAAGCTCTCGGGCGAGACTGCGGGGGGACACGCCGGCTTGTCCGAGAACTGCGACTCGTCGATCTGCACATGCGCCTCGACGAAGCGGTCGGGGTGGCACAGCTTGAGGATGGCGTCGCTCGCCTCGCGGTATTTGGAATCGTCGAAATTGATGCACAGCATGCCGATGAGCTTGCCGTTCTGCTTGATAAACATGGTAGAGGAGCGGAGGACCTTTCCCTTTGCGGACATACCGCAGTAGTGCAGACGGTAGTCCTGTACCTCATAGCTCTTATCCATTAAAATTTTGAGCGCGACATTGGTCAGCGGCGCACCGACATCGCGCCCGCTGATGTGGTTGTTGGCGATGGCGATGATGGAACGGTTTTTGTCGGTCATGTCGTGCAGCGCGACCTCATAGTCCGGTCCGAGGGTCAGACCGAGGAACTCGGTTACCTTGATATACTGCTGCAGCAGTGGATTTGCCATGTGATCTCACCTCATTTTTGAAATGGAAAACGGCGTGTGTGTGTTTTTCTTCCGGTAGAAGTGTTACTTATATTATATAATACCGCTCAGGGCTTGTCAAAAGAAGGTGAAAAGGAATTTATCACAATTAAAAAAATACTCAGTTGTGAGAATGCACAAAACATATGGAAATAGAACACAAAAACGGGGGTTCGTTTGTAGTCATTCATACAAAGTGCACAATAAGGCGTTGACAAAAAGTTTTAAGTGTGATAAAGTTTATGACATGAAAAGGAGGCTGATGGAAATGAAGCAGATCATCAGTACGGAAAAGGCACCGGCAGCGATCGGCCCCTATGCACAGGGTGTTGCAGCAGGTAAGCTGATCATCACGTCCGGCCAGCTTCCGCTTGATCCCGCCACGGGCGCTTTCCCGGAGGGTATTAAAGAGCAGACCCGCCAGTCGCTGACCAACGTCAAGGCCATCCTCGAAGAGGGCGGCGCAGACATGAAGGACGTCATCAAGACGACCGTGTTCCTCAGCGACATGAACAACTTCGGCGCGATGAACGAGGTATATGCTGAGTTCTTCGGCGAGGGCGGCTATCCGTCCCGTTCGGCTGTTGAAGTTGCGCGCCTGCCCAAGGATGCTCTGGTAGAGATCGAGGTCATTGCGGTAGCACCGTAATGACGCAGCGCGAAACCCCGTTATAACCCTTTTTTACAGACAAGGTGCTGTCCGCCAGGCGGAGAGGAAAAAAGAAATCCTCTTCGACGACCGGGGTGCCTCCAAACACGAACTGCGCAAAGCGCACGATTTTATGGAGGTAATGAAAAATGAACAAGAACGAGAAGCACTATCCGCTGGATGTAGCAATGCCGCAGCACTGTGCATACGCTGTACGCGATCTTCCGCAGGCAACCGTTGAGCAGCGCGAGCGCGCTCTGAACGCAACGCACTGGAACGAGTTCGCATTCCCGTCCGGCATGCTGACCGTTGATATGCTGTCCGACTCCGGCACCACCGCAATGACCAACCAGCAGCTGGCTACCCTGTTCCTCGGCGACGAGGCTTACGGCCGCAACACCGGTTATTACGTTCTGCTCGACACCTTCCGCGACATCTTCGAGCGCGGCGGCGAGAAGAACTGGAAGAAGATTCTGGACCTCGTCCGCACCGACTGCCGTGACATCGAGAAGATGATGGACGAAGTTTATCTGTGCGAGTACGAAGGCGGCCTGTTCAACGGCGGCGCAGCTCAGATGGAGCGTCCGAACTCCTTCATCATCCAGCAGGGCCGTGCAGCTGAGTCCGTTCTGATGGAAATCGTTAAGAAGATCCTGGCTGCTCGTCATCCGGGCAAGGTATTCACCATTCCGTCCAACGGTCACTTCGACACCACCGAGGGCAACATCAAGCAGATGGGCTCTGTTCCGCGCAACCTGTACAACAAGGAACTGCTGTACGAAATTCCGGAAGGCGGCTCTTACGAGAAGAACCCGTTCAAGGGCAACATGGACATCGAGAAGCTCGAGCAGCTGATCACCTCTGTTGGTCCGGAGAACGTACCGCTGGTATTCACCTGCATCACCAACAACCCGATCTGCGGCCAGCCGGTATCCATGGGCAACCTGCGCGAGATCAACCGCGTAGCTCATAAGTACGACATCCCGCTGGTATTCGATACCGCTCGTTGGGCTGAGAACGCTTACTTCATCAAGATGAACGAGGAAGGCTACGCTGACAAGTCCATCGCTGAGATCGCTACCGAGATGTTCTCTTACTGCGACGCATTCACCATGTCCGCTAAGAAGGACGGCCACGCTAACATGGGCGGCATGCTCGCGTTCCGCGACAAGGGCCTGTTCTGGCAGAAGTTCTCCGACTTCAACGAGGACGGCACCGTGAAGACCGACGTGGGCGTGCTCATCAAGGTCAAGCAGATCTCCTGCTACGGCAACGACTCCTACGGCGGCATGTCCGGCCGTGACATCATGGCTCTGGCAGCTGGTCTGTACGAGTCCTGCGACTTCGGCTATATGCATGACCGTGTATCCCAGTGCGAGTATCTGGCACAGGGCTTCTACAAGGCAGGCGTCAAGGGCGTTGTTCTGCCGGCAGGTGGCCACGCTGTATACATCAACATGGACGAGTTCTTCGACGGCAAGCGCGATCACACCACCTTCGCAGGCACCGGCTTCTCGCTCGAGCTGATCCGCCGCTACGGCATCCGCGTTTCCGAGCTGGGCGACTTCTCCATGGAGTATGACCTCAAGACTCCGGAGCAGCAGGCTGAGCTGGCTAACGTAGTTCGCTTCGCGATCGACCGCAGCCGTCTGACCAAGGAGCACCTCGACTACGTTATCGCAGCCGTCAAGGCTCTGTACGAGGACCGCGAGTCCATCCCGAACATGCGCATTGTTTGGGGCCACAAGCTGCCGATGCGTCACTTCCACGCATTCCTGGAGCCGTACCCGAACGAGGAGAAGTAATTTCATCCGTTCTCACGGCATAGCATAAAGAGAGAGAGGCACCGTGACCTTCGCGGCGCGGTGCCTTTTCTGTAACAATACGGACGTAACCTGCGCCGCGCGGAAAGAGCGCAGGACTCATGCACAAATAGATACTGACTCGCAGAGGGCTCTGCGAGAAAGACAAGACCGGCAGCGGCCGCGGAAAACTAAACAGTTTCTGCGGACGCTGCTTTTTCTTTCAGCATCAGCAAAATACTTTACGCAATGACCCGGTATGTTCGAGATTTAGAGAACAGTTACACAAAAGAGGGGTGTAAAATATGAGTAAAGATACGAACACGGTAGAAAAACGAGATGGCTTCCAAAGTAAATGGGGATTTATTTTAGCCTGTATCGGTTCTGCCGTCGGCATGGGCAATATCTGGCGTTTCCCGATCATGGTTCAGCAATACGGAGGCATGACCTTCCTGCTGCCGTATTTCCTTTTTGTTATCCTGATCGGCGCTTCCGGTGTTATTGAAGAGTTCGCGCTCGGCCGCCGCGCAAAGGCAGGCCCGGTAGGCGCGTTCGGCATGTGCACCAAGGAGCGGACCGGCAGCGATAAGGCAGGCAAGGCCATCGGCGCTATCCCGATCATCGGCGCGCTGATGCTCGCGATCGGCTACACAGTCGTTCTCGGCTGGATCTTCAAGTACACATTCCTGTCGATCAGCGGCGGCCTGTACAGCCTCGGCACCGACATGGGCGCGATCGGCGGTACGTTCGGCGTGACCGCACCGGAGGCTGAGACCCTCGGCGAAGCCCTCAAGGCAATGGCGTCGGCCGGCTTCTTCGGCATCGGCAACGGTGTATGGCAGATCGTAGCGCTCGTCGTTTCCCTCGCAATCATGGTAATGGGCATTGCAGGCGGCATTGAGAAGGCAAACAAGATCATGATGCCGGTTCTGTTCGGCCTGTTCCTCGTACTGGCAGTCTACATCGCGACCCTCCCGGGCGCACAGGAAGGCTACAAGTACATCCTGAAGATCAATCCGGCCGGTCTTGCAGACCCGAAGGTATGGGTATTTGCATTCGGCCAGGCGTTCTTCTCCCTGTCTGTTGCAGGCAACGGCTCGGTTATTTACGGTTCCTATCTGCCGGAAGGCGAGGATATCCCGGGCTCCGCTCGCAACGTAGCAATCTTCGACACCATCGCAGCGCTGCTCGCAGCACTCGTTATCGTTCCGTCGATGGCAGCGGTTCTCGGCGCTGGCATCAGCGACGTTCGTGGCGGCCCTGGCCTGATGTTCGTTTATCTCGTACACGTATTCAACGCAATGCCCGGCGGCCGTATCATCGGCGTGGTATTCTTCATCTGCGTTCTGTTCGCAGGCGTTTCCTCGATCGTCAACCTGTATGAGGCTCCGATCGCCTTCCTGCAGGAGCAGTTCAAGTTTAAGCGCGCAGCAGCCGTTGGCACCATCGGCGTCATCGGCCTGATCGTTTCGATCTCCATTCAGCCGTGGACCTCTCAGTGGATGGACGTTGTATCCATTTACATCTGCCCGCTGGGCGCAGCTCTCGCAGGCGTCATGTTCTTCTGGGTACTCAGCAAGAAGTCCGCTCTCGAGGAAGTCAACAACGGCGCAAAGAAGCCGATCGGCCCGTGGTTCTACCTGCTTGGCAAGTACATCTACATTCCGTTCGCAATCGCGGCGCTGGTACTTGGCATCAAGTATGGCGGTATCGGCTGATACACAACAACACGACACCTCCTACCTGCCCCTTTCAGTAAGCGGAATATCCTGCCCGGATCCTTCCGCAAGTCTCCGGCAAGGCCCCCTTTCTATCGTGGAAGGGGGGTTTTGCTTTATCTGTCGAAAAGCTGGCGCTTTTCCGACAAGATGTGTTCTGACGGCGGCGCACCGCCGCAGAACACGGACGTCCGAAAGTTCCCGTTCGGAAACTTTCTCCCTCTCGGAGTATAAAAAGTCAGGTACACGCCCTGACTTTTTATGAACCTGCTGCGCAGGTTCTATTTTACGCGCGCTGCTGCGCGGGGGACAAAGACGAAAACGGCTGGGTTTTTGAGGAATTGTTGGAAAACGGGGGAGAGACAGCGAAATGTATTGACGAAAAAGGATAAAAACGGTATCATATATTGTGTACCGCAGGGAAAAACTGCGAGTAAAAAAGAGGAGTAGTAAACATTATGGGGAAAATTTTTAAAAGTCTGCCGTTCAAGCTGCTGCTTGGCGTGGTGGTCGGCATTCTGCTCGGCCTTGTGGCGAACGAGGCGGTCATGAATGTCGTTGTCACCGTAAAGCAGGTGCTCGGCCAGATTATCACCTTCTGCGTGCCGCTGATCGTCATCGGCTTCATCGCGCCGTCCATCACCAAGCTTGGCCACAACGCTTCGCGTATGCTGATGGTCGCGCTCGTTCTGGCGTACTGCTCGTCGGTCGGCGCGGCGCTCGCGTCCGCGTCCGCCGGCTACGCCATCATTCCGCACCTGTCCATCGTATCGCAGGTTGACGGTCTGAAGGAGCTGCCGGAGGTGCTGTTCCAGCTCGAAATCCCGCCGCTCATGAACGTCATGAGCGCGCTCGCGCTGTCGCTGATGGTCGGTCTGGCGATCACCTGGACCAAATCCAAGCGCCTGGAGGCGCTGCTCGACGAGATCCAGAACGTCGTTCTGGCCATCGTCTCCAAGATCATCATCCCGCTGCTGCCGTTCTTCATCGCCTCCACCTTCTGCGGTCTGGCGTATGAGGGCACCATTACCAAGCAGTTCCCGGTATTCATCAAGGTCATCATCATCGTCATGGTCGGCCACTACCTGTGGATGCTGCTGTTGTACGCGCTCGCCGGCGCATACTCGGGCAAGAACCCCATCGAGGTCGTCAAGCACTACGGCCCGGCATACATCACCGCGGTCGGCACGATGTCCTCTGCGGCGACGCTTGCGGTCGCGCTGCGCTGCGCGAAGAAGTCGAGCGTTCTGCGCAAGGATATGGTCGATTTCGGCATCCCGCTGTTCGCGAATATCCATCTGTGCGGTTCGGTTCTGACCG
>ERZ839741.3329-NODE-3329-length-13010-cov-7.017831_pt1 | contig 13010 bp, 8 predicted proteins | sample MGYA00519880_ERZ839741 | MGnify/ENA primary metagenome ERZ839741 (study PRJEB31850, sample SAMEA3708851) | human gut metagenome | biome: human gut; feature: human-associated habitat; material: faeces | place: China | collected 2014 ... | reverse complement strand
GGATCGCGCGGCAGGTCTGCGCCCCGTCCATCACCGGCATCATCATGTCCAGCAGAATCAGGTGCGGACGGCATTCGGCGGCCACTTTCAGCGCCTCGGCGCCGTTTTCGGCCGTGAAGACTTCGTAACCCTCGCGTACGAGGTTGTAACGGACGAATTCGAGGATGTCTACCTCGTCGTCGACCAGCAGGATACGGTGACTCATGGTGTCGGTTTTCGGTCAGGCGGCCCGCGAGGGGCCGTGTGTGCGTAACTTTTTGCGAAGATAATGATTTTCCGGCGAATATTCAATAAATTGTCGTACCTTTGGCCTTTCAACTATTCATATATGATCAACGAAGCTGATTTCAGCGCTTTAGGCCTCAGCGAGGAGATGCTCGCGGCCGTCCAGGCAAAAGGGTTCGAAACACCCACCTCCATCCAACGACTTACGATTCCCCGTCTGCTCTCGGGAGAGAACGACATCATCGCGCAATCCCAGACCGGCACGGGTAAAACGGCGGCTTTCGGGCTGCCGATACTCCAGCAGATCGAGCCTTCGAAAGAGGGCGTGCAGTCCATCATCCTCGTCCCGACGCGCGAGCTGGCCGTGCAGGCCGCCGAGGAACTTTTGAGTTACAACCGCGAGCGGCGGCTCTCGATCACGGCCATCTACGGAGGGGCCGCGATGAGCGAGCAGCTGCGCCGCCTGTCGCGGGGCGTCGACATCGTCGTCGGCACGCCGGGGCGCGTGCTGGACCACATCCGCCGCGGTACGCTCAAATTGGACAAGGTCCGTTTCCTGGTCCTGGACGAAGCCGACGAAATGCTCAACATGGGCTTCGTGGAGGATGTCGAGGAGATCATGGGCCATACGGGCGAAGACCGCCGCGTGCTGCTCTTTTCGGCCACGATGCCCGAGCGGATCATCCGTCTTTCGGAGGCTTACATGCGCAATACGGAGGTGCTGCGCGTGGAGTCGCAGCACCTGACGGCCGACCTCACGAACCAGATCTATTTCGAGGTGCGCGAAGCCGACAAGTTCGACGCCATGACGCGCATCATCGACATCGAACCGGACTTTTACGGCATCGTCTTCTGCCGCACGAAGATCGGCGTGGACGAGGTGGCGACGCGTCTGGTGGCCCAGGGCTATTCGGCCGAGGGGCTGCACGGCGACGTGTCGCAGGCCCAGCGCGAGAAGATTCTCCGCAAGTTCCGCGACAAGGCGGTCAACATCCTGGTGGCGACCGACGTGGCTGCGCGGGGTATCGACGTGTCGAACCTCTCGCACGTGATCAACTATTCGCTGCCGCAGGATTCGGAGAGCTACGTCCACCGCATCGGCCGTACGGGCCGCGCCGGCAACCAGGGTGCGGCCATCACCTTCATTTCGGGCGCCGAACTGCGCCGTTTCAACTGGATGATGCGCGACATCAAGGCCGACATCAAGCGGGAGACGCTGCCTTCGCCGCAGGACATCGTGGCGATGAAGCGCGCCAAGATCAAGGACGATTTGCAGGAGATCGTGGCCAATGAGAGCTACGGCGACTACGCCGACATCGCGGCCGAACTGCTCGAAAGCTATGCGCCCGACGTGGCGCTGGGGGCCTTGCTGCGGCTGGCTTTCCGCAGTGAACTGGATCAGAGCAATTATCCCGAAATCCGTTCGTTCTCGGTCGACCGCAAGGGCAAGGCGCGGCTGTTCCTGGCACTCGGAGGCCGCGACGGCTACACGGCCCGCCGGATCGTGGAGATGCTCAAGCGCAAGTGCGGACTGCGGGACAAGAATATCGACGACGTGCGTGTCTTCGAGAACTATTCGCTGGTGAGCGTGCCGTTCAGCGACGCCGAGGCGGTCGTGGGGCAGCTCAACGCCTCGGGAGGCCGTCGCCGCATCGCCAAGATCGACGGTTCCGATGCGGAGAACGGCGGCGGAAAGCGGCGCCGGCCGGCTACGGAGGGTCGCAACGGCGGCGAAGGCGCGTCCGGAAGCGAATCGGCCGGAGAGCCTCGTTCCGAGACGCGGGGCCGCAGGAAGGCCGGGCAGCCCGAGGGCGCGGAGGAGTTCCGCTCCGAAAGGCGGCCGCGCAGGGAAACCGCGGAAACGGCGGACGACGCCGGGGAGCAGCGTCCCGTGACGCGGAGCCGGAAAAAGGCCGAGAACGACTGGAACGCGTCTCCGGCAGGCGGCAACGACGGGTTCGACTGGGAGGCTTTCCAGCGTTACGACGATGCCGCGGCATGGGAGAAGCCCAAGCGCGGCGGCGGGACCAGGAGCGTCCGCCGCAGCGGCCGTCCCGTCACCACGGGCCGTCAGGCTGCGCCCAAACGCATTGCCGCAAAGGGCCGCAAGCGCTGACGAAGGACCGGAACAGACCGGAAAATTGCGCCGCCGTGCCGGGATGCAGCGATTTCGCGCTTCCGCGGGGCGGCGTTGTTGCATGTTTTGACGAAATCTTTTCGGCGTTCCGCATAAAATGGTTATATTTGCGAGATTTATATGCTCCCGCACATGCGGGAACCAAAAACGTGTACTGAAATGGCTACTGAAAAACCGACACTTCCTGCTCCCGAGGAGCAAGTCAGCCCTGCGGCTGAAGATGCGCAAGCGAATCCTGCCGTGACTGCCCGAGTCCCTGAACCCGAAATGCCCGCCGCCGGACCGGCTGCGGAGGCGTCCGCCGCTGCGGAAGAACCCGTTGCGGAGGTTGCGGATGCGCCCGCGGAATCCGCCGTGACGAAGACGCCCGCCGCAGAAACGCCTGCGGAGGAGGCCGCCGCGGAGCGGATTTCCGGCGAGGAGGCTGCGCCGCGCGCCAAACGTGCCCGGATCAAGCCTGCCGCCGGGCCGGAGGTTGCGGAATCGGAGGAGGACGCGTCCCGGGACGTGCAGGTGGACTTTGCCGATGAGGAGGCTGCGCTCGCGGCGCAGAATGCCGGGCTGGAGATCGAGGGCGCGACGCCCGAGGAGGAGGCCGCGGAGGAACTCGCCGCGCAGAAGCCCGAGGAGGACAAGTTCGCCGGAAAAGGCAAGGAGGAGTTGGTGGCCCTGTTCGCCCGGATGCTCGAAGAGCAGCCCGTGCAGTCGATCCGCCGGGATGTGGAGGCGTTGAAGATCGCCTTTTACCGCATCCGCCGCGCCGAGGTCGAGGCCGCACGCCGCCGCTTCGTCGAGGAGGGCGGCGCCGAGGAGGATTTCGCTCCTTCGGTGGACGGCGCCGAAATCCAGCTCAAGGAGCAGTTCAAGGAGTACCGCCGCCGCCGCGACGCGTTCATCGCCAACCTCGAAGCCGAGAAGGAGGCGAATCTCAAGGTCAAGCAGGCGATCATCGAGGAGCTGAAGGAGCTGGTCAATTCGGACGAGACGCTCAACCATACGTTCAACAAGTTCCGCGAGTTGCAGCAGCGCTGGAAGGATACCGGCATCGTGCCGCAGCAGCATGTCAAGGATTTGTGGGAGACCTACAATCTGCACGTCGAGAATTTTTACAGCTTCATCAAGATCAACAAGGAGCTGCGTGACCTCGATCTGAAGAAGAACTACGAACAGAAGGTAGCCCTCTGCGAGCAGGCCGAGGCGCTGGTGCTGGAGCCTTCCGTCGTCGAGGCGTTCCACAAGCTGCAAAAACTCCATGACGAGTGGCGCGAGACGGGTCCCGTCGCCAATGAGTACAAGGAGGCGCTCTGGGAGCGTTTCAAAGCCGCGTCGAGCCGTATCAACAAACAGCATCAGGAGCATTTCGAAACGCTGAAGGGCGAGCAGGTGAAGAACCTCGAACTCAAGACCGGGCTGTGCGTCGCCACGGAGGAACTTTCGTCCCAGCCGCTCACCACCCGCAAGGAGTGGAACCGCGCGAGCGACCGTCTGCTGGAGATTCAGAAGACCTGGAAGACCATCGGTTTCGCGCCGAAGAAAGATAACAACCGCATCTACGAACGTTTCCGCACGGCGTGCGACCGTTTCTTCGAGGCCAAGCGGCAGTTCTATGCCGGAATGAAGACCGAGATGGAGCACAACCTTCAATTGAAGATTGAGATCTGCGAGGCCGCCGAGTCGCTGATGAACAGCGAGGAGTGGAAGAAGGCCACCGACGAACTGATCGCCCTCCAGGCCCGCTGGAAGCAGATCGGAGCCGTGTCGCGGCGCCATTCGGACGCCGTCTGGAAGCGTTTCCGCGCTGCCTGCGACAAGTTCTTCGAGCGCAAGGCGTCGCACTTCGCGAGCGTCGACGGCGAGCACGAGGAGAACCTGCAGAAGAAACTCGCCCTGCTGGCCGAAATGGCCGGGGCCGACGTGAAGGCCGGGGGCTACGAGGTGATCCGCGAGTTCCAGCGCCGCTGGGGCGAGATCGGTTTCGTGCCCATCAAGCAGAAGGACGCCATCCAGAAAAAGTACAAGGCCGCCGTGGACGAGCTGTTCAACACGCTGCGCGGTTCGGAGCGCGACCGTTCGATGGGCCGCTTCCGCGAGAAAGTCTCGTCGTTCAAGGCGTCGGGCGACCGCCGCCTGCGCTCGGAACGCGAACGCCTCTACAACAAGGTGCGTCAGCTGGAGCAGGAGATCGGCCTCCTGGAGAACAACATCGGCTTCTTCGCCAAGTCGAAGAACGCCGAGGCGTTGGTGGCCGACGTGCGTGCGAAGATCGAGCGCGCCCGCGAGGAGATGGCCTCGACGATCGAGAAGGTGAAGCTGATCGACAAGCAGGACCAGGACGAAAATAACAATGCCTGACGATCGGATCGCCCTGCCGCTCCGGACGCCGGCCCACGGCGGAACGCCGTGTATACAGGTTTGACCCGCCCCCGAACCCCCGCCTTGGCGGGGGCTTGCGGAAAAAGGCGCTGAACGGTGTTACAACGAATTTATAAATAAAACAGTAATGAAACTTTCCAAACCCAAGTACATATTCGTAACGGGCGGCGTGGCGTCGTCGCTCGGCAAGGGTATTATTTCGGCTTCGATCGCCCGCCTGTTGCAGGCCCGCGGTTACTCGGTGACCATTCAGAAACTCGACCCCTACATCAACGTAGATCCCGGAACGCTCAACCCCTACGAGCACGGCGAGTGCTACGTCACCGAGGACGGCGCCGAGACGGACCTCGACCTGGGGCACTACGAGCGCTTCACGAACCAGCCCACGTCGAAGTCCAACAACGTCACGACGGGCCGTATCTACAAGAGCGTCATCGAGAAGGAGCGCAAGGGCGAGTACCTGGGCAAGACCGTGCAGGTCATTCCCCACATCACCGACGAGATCAAACGCCGCATTCAGCTGCTGGCGCAGACCAAGAAATACGACGTGATCATCACCGAGATCGGCGGCACGGTGGGCGACATCGAGTCGCAGCCGTTCATCGAGTCGGTGCGCCAGCTGCGCTATTCGCTGGGTTACCGGAATACGGCGCTGGTTCACCTGACGCTGATCCCCTACATGGCCGCTTCGGGCGAGTTGAAGACCAAACCCACGCAGCACTCGGTGAAGGCCCTGCTGGAGAACGGTCTCCAGCCCGACATCCTCGTGCTGCGCGCCGAACATCCGCTGTCGACGGCGCTCAAGCGCAAGGTGGCGCTGTTCTGCAACGTCGACGCCAACGCCGTGATGGAGTCGATCGACGTGCCGACGATCTACGAAGTGCCGCTGAAAATGCACGAACAGCATTTGGACGAGGTCGTGCTGGACAAACTGAACCTGACGGCCGACAAAGAGCCGGACATGGCCGCGTGGAGCGCATTCGTCGAGAAGGTGAAACACCCCTCGAAGAAGATCGAGATCGCGCTGGTCGGCAAGTACACCGAACTGCCCGACGCCTACAAGTCGATCTGCGAATCGTTCATCCACGCCGGGGCGGTCAACGACTGCAAGGTCAAGCTGCGCTATGTCAATTCGGAGAAGATCACCCGCGAGAGCGCAGCTGCGCAGCTGGGCAAGATGTCCGGCATTCTGGTGGCTCCGGGCTTCGGCAACCGCGGCATCGAGGGGAAGATCGAGGCCGTGCGCTTCGCCCGCGAGAACAACATCCCGTTCCTGGGCATCTGCCTGGGCATGCAGTGCGCCGTGATCGAGTTCGCGCGCCACGTGCTGAATCTCGCCGATGCCAATTCGAGCGAGATGGAGCAGACGCCGCATCCGGTGATCGACCTGATGGAGGAGCAGAAGGGCGTTACGGCCAAAGGCGGCACGATGCGTCTGGGCGCCTATCCCTGTGCGCTGAAGAAAAGCTCGAAAGTCGCTTCCGCCTACGGCAAACTCAACATTTCGGAGCGTCACCGCCACCGTTACGAGTTCAACAACGACTATCTGGAGCAGTTCGAGGCGGCCGGCATGAAGGCCGTGGGCGTGAATCCCGACACGAATCTGGTGGAGGTCGTCGAGATCGAGAACCATCCCTGGTTCATCGGTACGCAGTACCATCCCGAATACAAGAGCACCGTATTGAGCCCCTCGCCGCTGTTCGTGGCCTTTGTGAAGGCCGCGCTGGCGTATGCGGAGAAGAAGTAATCACCCTCTGAAAAGATAAAAAGGAAGACAGTTTAATGGATAAAAAATCAATCATAGGCATTGCCGTCGTAGCGGTTCTTTTTCTGGGATTCGCCTATTTCAACAGCCAGCAACAGAAAGAGTATCTGGAACAGAAAGCCGCATACGAGGCCTATGTCGATTCGGTGGCCGCAGCCGCGCGTGCGGCGGCTCCCGTGGCCGATTCGCTGGCGTCGGGTAACGGCGTGCAGGCAGAAGTGGCGGCCGCAGAGGCTGCGGCAGCGGTACGCGAGCGTCAGGTGGAGACGCTGGGCGAGTCGCTGACGGCGGCCCGCGAGGCGGAGGCCGAAGAATTCATCGTGGAGAACGACGTGATGGCGGTGCTCTTCTCCACCCGCGGCGGCCAGATCAAGGGCGTCACGCTGAAGGATTACACCCAATACGGTCCGCGCGGAAAACGCGACCGGAAAATCGAGATGATGGACCCCGCCACGGCGCGTTTCGGGCTTTCGTTCTATCTGAAGAACGGGCTGAAGAACGTGCCGGTCAACACGCTGGATTACGTGTTCACGGCCCAGCCCGTAGTCGGGGAGGCGGACGGAGCCAAGAGCGTCGTGATGCGCCTTCCGGTGGCGGAGAGGGCCTATCTGGAGTACCGTTACCTTATCTATGATACGGAGGCTCCCGAGCGCGACTACCTCGTCGACTTCGACGTGCGGCTGGTGAATATGGCTCCGGAGATGGCCAACCAGACGCAGATTCAGATCGACTGGGCGAACACCACTTTCCAGAACGAGAAGGGTTTCCAGAACGAGAACATGTACACCACGCTCTCGTACCGTTTCCCCGACGAGACCTCGATCGAGGAGCTGGGCATGAGCGAAGGTGCAAAGTCGAAGAACATCTCGACGCAGGTCAACTGGGTGGCTTTCAAGCAGCAGTTCTTCTCGTCGGTGTTCATCGCCCCGGACAACGTGTCCTACGCCAACCTCGCCTTCGACACGGCGGCTCCCGAGTCGTCGCTGCTCAAGACCTTCACGGCGCAGATGGGCGTGCCCTATACGCCGCAGACCGAAGGGTATGACTTCGCATTCTATTTCGGCCCCAACAAGTACTCGATCCTCAAGAAGATCGGGGAGCCGGGCGGTGCGGATATTTATCTGGAGCGTCTCGTGCCGCTGGGCTGGGGCATCTTCGGATGGGTCAACCGCTGGTGCGTGATTCCGGTCTTCGACTTCCTGCGCAACTACATCGGCAGTTTCGGCATCATCATCTTCATCCTGGTGCTTCTGGTGAAGCTGGTGATCTCGCCGCTGACCTACAAGAGTTACGTTTCGATGGCCAAGATGCGTCTGGTCAAACCCCAGATCGACGAGCTGGCGAAGAAGTATCCCAAGCCGGAGGACGCCATGAAAAAGCAGCAGGCGACGATGGAGCTTTATAAAAAGGCGGGCATCAACCCCATGGGCGGCTGTATTCCGATGCTGATTCAGATGCCGATCCTGATCGCCATGTTCCGCTTCTTCCCCGCGTCGATCGAGCTGCGCGAGCAGCCCTTCCTGTGGGCCGACGACCTCTCGTCGTACGACAGCATCGTGAACCTGCCGTTCTCGATTCCCTTCTACGGCGATCATGTTTCGCTGTTCGCCCTGCTGATGGCGGTGTCGCTGTTCGGATACTCCTGGTTCAACTACCAGCAGACGGCGTCGTCGCAGCCCCAGATGGCCGGCATGAAGTTTATGATGGTCTACATGATGCCGATTATGATGCTCTTCTGGTTCAACAGCTATTCGAGCGGCCTTTGCTACTACTACCTGCTGTCGAATATCTTCACCATCGGGCAGACGCTCGTCATCCGGCGCATGGTCGACGACAACAAGATCCACGCGATCATGCAGGCGAACGCCGCGAAGAAGTCGAAAGGCAAGAAATCGAAATTCCAGCAGCGCTACGAGGAGCTGATGCGTCAGCAGGAGGCCCAGCAGCGCGCGAAGAGAAAATAGGCGGAACTCCGCTTTGAACACGGGCCGGAGCGGATTCCACATCGGGAACGCTCCGGCCCTGTTTTTGCCGGAGGCCGTATAAAACGATACCGTTATGAAACGAATTTTGATGCTGGCGTCGCTGCTGGCGGTCGGAATGCCGCTCGGGGCGCAGAATTTGGGGTCGGAGTACCGGCTGAAACGTGTGATTCCCGTCGAGGGACGGCAGGGTGTCGCCGCCGATTCGAATTTTTACTATGTGTCGGGCAGCACGGCGCTCTATAAATACGACAAGCAGGGGCGGCTGGCGGCCAAAAACGAGCGGCCGTTCGAGGGGCTGCCGCTGGCTGCCAACCACATCGGCGACATCGACGTGTGGGACGGGGAGATTTATGCCGGGATCGAAACCTTCGACGACGGCCGCGGGGAGAATATCCAGGTGGCGGTCTACGACGCTAACACATTGAAATGGAAACGCTCGATCGACTGGGAACCCTCGTCGGGGCAGGTCGAGGTGTGCGGGCTGGCGGTGGACCGCGACGGCGACATGGTCTGGATGGCCGACTGGGTCGACGGACGCTACGTCTACGGCTACAACCGGAAAACGGGGCGGTATGTCCGCAAGGTCCACCTGCGTCCCGTGCCCCAGTGGCAGCAGGGGATTTTCATGGTCGGCGGACGCATGCTGATCTCTGCGGACGACGGGGACGCCGACCTCGATGAGCCGGATAACCTCTACGTTGCGGATCTGCGCGACGGAAAATCGTATGCCACGGTGCTTCCGTTCCGCTCGATGGCCGATTTCCGCCGTCCGGGCGAAATCGAGGGGCTGGCCGTCGATCCTGCGACGGACGATCTGCTGGTGCTGGCCAACCGCGGGGCGCGGATCGTGCTGGGCATGCCGCGGGGCTTCTATCCGGGCTACGACGGCGAGGTGCACGAAGTCTACGTCTTCGAGAAGGTGAAATAGATGAATATGGAAAGGCCCCTCCCTGAGGGGCTTTTTCGATTCCGTGCCGGAAACTGCGGCCGCAGGACTCGCGGCCTTCGAAATTTTTTTCAATTTTTTCACCGATTTAATCGCCTCATTCCGAATATTCGTTACACGAAGGTAACCTACTGATCGGCAGGTGCCTTCTTGCATATCCGCAACCGTTGCTTTACCTTTGCGGTAAATAATAGTAATCATATTACTGAAAGTAACTAATATTCATTTCTAAATTGTTAATGCGATGAAAAAGATTTTATGGATCGTGTCGCTCCTGGCAGGCAGCGGCGTGTTCGGAGCGCAGGGCGCTGCGGCGCTGCTGAAAGGTGAGGTGAAGACGTATGACATGGACGGGTTTCGGCTTCATGTCTACCTGACGCAGGATGCGTTGGGCGATGCGACGACCGTCGTCGAAGGCCGCGATGGACTGGTGATACTGGAAATGCCCCTCTTCAAAGAGAACCTGAAAGAGTTTGCCGGATACCTGAAAGGACTGGGAAAACCCGTCGTGAAGGTCGTGGCCGACTATCATGTGGGCGGCGTGGCCGATTATGCGCCCGGTCAGGTCGTGCTGGTCGAGGGAATGTCCGAATTTGCGAAGGGGGCCGTTTACGGCGGCATGCTCGAAGGCTTCAAAGCGGCGTTCGGCGATGCGATAGACCTGCGTGAACACGCGGGGCACGAAGAAGTGCCGGCCGAGGGCCGCCGGATATGGGCCGGAGTTGCTTTCGATTTTTCACGGGGTGCATCGTCCGATTTTCCGGCTTCGAGCGTGGTGATCGGCGGCCGGGTTTGCTACACGCATTTCGCTCCGGCGAAGGCCCACTTATCCCCGCTTCAAATCACGGGACCGGAGGCGGTCGATGCGCAGCTTGCGGCGCTGAAAGCCGCTGCGGCGTCGGGCTGCACGCTCTTCGTGGGAGGGCACGGCGCACCCGCAACACCGGCCGAGGTGGAGTTCCAGATCGCTTATCTCGAAAAACTGAAATCCCTCGTCGCGGAGAATGCCGATGCCGGAGCGCTTGCGGCCGCACTTTCCGCAGCCTGGCCCGGACTGCCGGGCGATCCGGCGGCATTGGCGGCGGTGTTGTACCGCTGAAACGAAAAAGGGATTCCGTAGGAAGCCATTTTTTTGTGTTGTCATTTGCCGAATCCGTTCGAAACGAATGTCAGCGCGTCGGGCAGCACCGTCTGCCAGTAGCGCCAGGTGTGGCCGCCGTCGCGCATGCGGTATTGCAGGGGAATGTCGCGCTCGCGCATGAGCGTGTAGAAATCGACGTTGCATTTCCAGAGGAAATCGTCGTCGCCGCAGTCGACCCACCAGCGGACCGAGCGCACGCCGTCGAGCTGTTCGGCGGTCATTCCGCGCAGCAGGGCCACGGGCGAGTTGTCGGCGACGGATTGCTGGAAGGCGTTGTCGTAGCTGCGGCGGCCGGGGAACATGTCCAGCAGGCCGCTCATCGAACAGGCCGAGCCGAACAGTTCGGGGTGGCGCAGGGCGTAGACCGCCGTGCCGCCGCCGCCCATCGACAGCCCCGCAACGGCGCGGTGCGCCTTGTCGGAGGCGATGCGGTAGCGTTTTTCGACGGCGGGCATGAACTCTTCGAAGAAGAACCGTTCGTAGTCCCAGCCCGGAACGTCGAAATAGCCCATGTGTCTGCCCGTGCGTTTCGGGCCTTCGCCCGAGGCGTCGGGCATGACGACGATCATCGGTCGGGCCATGCCCGCGGCGATGGCTTCGTCGGCGATGCGGCGCAGGTCGCCTTTCTGTGTCCAGTCGGTGTGGCAGCCGCTGGCGCCGTGCAGCAGGTAGAGCACGGGGTAGGACTCCTGCGAGCGGTCGTAGCCGTCGGGCAGGTAGACCGTGCAGCTCTTTTCGGCCCCGAGGACCTCGCTCGGGAAGGTGCAGACTTCGGTGCGGCTCTGCGCTCCGGCTGTCAGGGCCGCGGTGAGCGCAAGCAGGGCGATAACGAGTGTTTTTTTCATAGTAGTTTCAATTAAACCCCTCCCTGGGGGGTCGGATTTGGAAACGCTGCCGCAGGCGGCGACGGCAGCCGGCAGCGCGGAACGGGGCATGTGATTGCTCCGGTCGCTTATTCCACGTACAGCACCAGTCCCTTGAGGTATTCGCCTTCGGGATGGTAGATGTTGATCGGGTGGTCGGCGGGCTGGGTCAGCTGGTGCAGGATGCGCACCTTGCGGCCCGCGATGGCGGCGGCGGAAAAGACCGTCGTGCGGAACAGCTCCTTCGTGACGGCCTGCGAGCAGGAGAACGTGAAGAGGATGCCCCCGGGGCGGATCTGCGACAAGGCCCGGGCGTTGAGCCGCTTGTAGCCCTGCATGGCGTTGCCCAGCACCTTGTGGTGCTTGGCGAAGGCCGGCGGGTCGAGGATGATCAGGTCGTATTTGTCGCCGATGTCCTTCAGGTAGTCCACCGCGTCGGCGGCGACCTCCGAGTGGGCCGCATTGTCGCCGAAGTTGAGCTGCATGTTCTCCGTGGCCAGCGCCACGGCGCGCTCGGAAGAGTCCACCGAGCAGACTTCCCCGGCGCCGCCCGAGAGGGCGTAGACCGAGAACCCGCCCGTGTAGCAGAAGGTGTTGAGCACGGTGCGGCCCTTGGCGTAGCGTTTGACCAGCTGGCGGTTTTCGCGCTGGTCGAGGAAGAAGCCCGTTTTCTGCCCCTTTTCCCAGTTGACGCAGAACCGCTCGCCGTTTTCCAGAACGATGTGCGACGCATGGTCCGAGGTTCCCCACAGGTAGCCGTCGACGGCTCCGAGGGCGGCCTTGAAGGGGAGCGTCTGCGACGATTTGTCGTAGATGGCCGTGAGGCGTGCGCCGTAGACCGTGCGCAGCGCCTCGGCGATCTGCATCCGCGCGTGGTACATGCCTGCCGAGTGGCACTGGATGACGGCGACCGGGCCGTAGATGTCGACGACGAGGCCCGGCAGCGAGTCGCCCTCGCCGTGGACCAGACGATAACAGGTCGTCGCGGGGTTGTCCGTGAGGTCGAGCGTGCGGCGCACGTCGTAGGCGACGGCGATCCGGAGGTTCCACCACGCCTGGTCGATCTCCTCGCGCTCGAACGTGAGCACGCGCACGGCGATCGACCCCACCTGGTAGTGGCCCAGGGCCATGAATTCGCCCTGCCGGGTGTAGACCTCGACGAGCGCCCCTTCGGCGAAATCGGACTCCTCCTCGGCTTTGATGTGATCAATGGCGCCCGAGAAAATCCACGGGTGGCGGCGCAGAAGCGATTCCTCCTTGCCTTTGCGCAGGTAAATTTGCGGTATCATTTGCGGATCGGTTTTTTCGGTGTGCGGAGCAGCTGTTCGTAAATGCGGGTGCAGACCCATGCGTCGGTCGCGGCATAGAGCTGCTGTTTGTCCGTGAGGGTCGCGGCTTCCCAGTTGCTCAGCCGCTGGGCTTTCGAGACGCGCCGGCCCAGCACGATGGCCGAGAGCTTGCGCAGGCTCTTCTCCCCGATGCCCCACTCGGGGGCGATGCCCTGCAAGTCGACGAAGCCCCCGTCGCGGAAGTGGCGGATCTGGCGCAGCGAGCGCAGGTCGCCCGCCACGTCGG
>ERZ839741.3328-NODE-3328-length-13011-cov-2.594319_pt1 | contig 13011 bp, 18 predicted proteins | sample MGYA00519880_ERZ839741 | MGnify/ENA primary metagenome ERZ839741 (study PRJEB31850, sample SAMEA3708851) | human gut metagenome | biome: human gut; feature: human-associated habitat; material: faeces | place: China | collected 2014 ... | reverse complement strand
CAAAATTGCGCAAAAACCTTGCACCTGAACAATTCAAAAGTTTACACCTACATGCCCGGTCAAGGTACTTTTGAATTGTTCAGCAGGCATTAATATAAGGAAAATAGCATTTTTAGTTGTATAAGAAGTGAGGGGGCGGTTTTGTGAGCGGCGAAGATAAATACCGACTGTTTTTAGGCGGAGACGAAGACGCATTTGAGGGAATAATGCGCGAATATTTCGACGGGCTTATATTCTTTATAAACAGATATGTAAACGACCCGCACACCGCCGAGGATATTGCCATAGATGTATTCGCCTATATAGCGGAAAACAGGCGGAAATATAATTTTAAGGTATCGCTTAAAACCTATATTTATATGATAGGCAAAAGCCGCGCGCTCAACCTTATAAAACACCGAAAACGTCACGCCGCCGAGGAATTACACGAGAATATATCGGCGGAAGAAGAATCCCCCGAAAGTGTGTTTTTAAAAAGCGAACAGGCGCGCATATTAAACGCTGCTTTATTAAAGCTGCCGCCCGATATGCGTGCGGCGGTGCATTTAGTTTATTTTGAGGGGCTTTCATACAAGGAAACCGCCGAAATTTTGAAAAAATCGGCAAAGCAGGTTGATAATTTGCTATGCCGCGCAAAAGCGGCTATGCGAAAAGAGCTTGAAAAGGAGGACATACCGTGAAAAGCTTTGAAGAAAGAAAGGCGGAGGTCTGCCGCCGCCGCAAAATTATTGCGGAAAAGCGAAGAAAGAAAAATAAATTACTGCTTTGCGCCGCTCCCGTTATTATCGCGGTCGGCATAGCTGTTACTGTGAATTTTTCCGATATTTTTCCGCTTAACAGCGCAAAAAACGAAAGCACCGACAGCAGCACCTTGTCCCCCGATACCGATTTACCCACGCTTGAAATAGGCGCGCACGACGGCGGCTACGGCTATGAGGGGTACCTTGCGCACGATATTTCGGAGCTTGTAAACGCAAACCCGTGGAACGAGAATATTTCACTCGCCGCGCTGCCTGTTTTCAGGGTTAAAAACGATACATCCGAAAATAAATTAGAGGAGCTGATAACCGCCACCGCCGAAAAACTTAATTTAAAGGGCTTTAACAGCTTTACAAACGATGGCGGCGCTGTATTTTCCGAGAGTGAAAGCATAAAAATCACGGCAACCGATATAGGAATTTTCGTTTACTTTAAAAAAGCAGAAAGCTTGCCCGAAAGATATAATTTCGGATATTATGCATCATATAAGGATATGAAAAAAAGCGCCGGATATTTAAAGAATAAATACAGCGCTTTATTTAAAGACGGAAAGTATATTTTGAATTTATACGGCGGCGACTGCGATATTTACGGCAGGCAGTCATATCATATCAGCTTTTATAAGGACAGCGATGATATAGTTCAAAAAATCATAAATTACAATTTTTATAAAACCTATTTTACCCCAAACGATAACGGAGAATTGGAACATATAAGCACTATTTCGCCTAATCTCGGCGATAAAATCGGGAATTACCCCGTTATATCCCCCGATAAGGCAAAGGAGCTTTTGTATGACGGGAAATATGTTACTTCTTCCCCCACCGCAATTAAAAAAAGCGATAAAACAGCGCAAACCGAGCTTGTTTATCGGTTTGCGCCGTGGGAAAAGTATTATATACCCTATTACCGTTTTTTTGTGGCGGAAGAAAGCACAGGAAACGAAAGCTTAAAAAAACAAGGCTTTAAAATCTACTGCGCATATTATGTTCCCGCCGTTGAGGAGAAATATATAGCAAATATGCCGCTGTGGAACGGTGCTCTTAACTAATCTGTTTTAATATTTCTGCTACCGTTTCCTCTGCGTTGCCGCTTTTCACCGTTATATCGGCGTATTTTTTATAAAGCGGCAGCCTTTCGTTATAAACGCTTTCAAGCGTTTCGCCCCGCCGCATTGCGATACCGCGCGTTGTGATATTGTTTATGCGGCGCTCTATTTCTTCAAGCGGCACGTCAAGAAACACCGTTTTGCCGCCGCTTTTAAGCTTTTTCATAGCCCTTTCGCCGAAAACCGCGCTGCCGCCCGTTGCAACCACCGAATTTTCAAAATCCGCCGCGGCTATTACATTTTCCTCGGTTTTAAGAAAGAAATCAAGCCCACCGCCGTCTATTATTTCCTGCAGCTTTTTGCCGGTTTCCTGCTGAATTAAAAGGTCGGTATCCGAAAACCGATAGCCCAGGGCCTTGGCCAGCAGGACCCCCACCGTGCTTTTGCCCGAGCCCGGCATACCTATTAAAATTATATTCCCGCTCATCAGTTTTTAAGGCTTTGCAGGGGGGCGGGTATGCGCCCCGCGCGGTCGATAAACTTCTTCGGGCTTTTTTCAAGGTTTACGCGCATTATCGGTCCCGAGCCCAAAAGCCCGCCGAAATTAAGCTCCTCGCCCGCCTTTTTGCCTATTGCGGGAATTACCCTTACCGCCGTGGTTTTCGAGTTTACCATACCGATAGCCGCCTCGTCCGCGATTATTGCGGAAATAACCTCTGCGGGGGTCTCGCCGGGAATCGCTATCATATCAAGCCCCACAGAGCAAACCGCGGTCATAGCCTCCAGCTTTTCAAGCTGCAAATCGCCCGAGCGCGCCGCGGCTATCATGCCCGCGTCCTCTGTAACGGGAATAAACGCGCCCGAAAGCCCGCCGACGGAGGAAGACGCCATAACGCCGCCCTTTTTAACCGCGTCATTAAGCAGTGCAAGCGCCGCGGTAGTGCCGTGCGTTCCGCAGGTTTCAAGCCCCATTTCTTCAAGAATATGCGCTACCGAGTCGCCCACCGCGGGCGTGGGGGCAAGTGATAAATCCACTATACCGAAAGGAACACCGAGCCGCTTTGAGGCTTCCGTTCCCACAAGCTGACCCATACGGGTTATTTTAAATGCCGTGCGCTTTACTATTTCGGCAACGCTTCCCAGGTCAACATTCGGGTACTTTTTAAGCGCCGCCTGAACAACGCCGGGACCCGAAACGCCCACATGCACCACGCAATCGGGCTCGCCCACGCCGTGGAACGCGCCCGCCATAAATGGGTTATCCTCAACCGCATTGCAGAATACAACTAACTTTGCGCAGCCTATGCAGTCGCGGTCGGCGGTTTTTTCGGCAGTCTTATGCACAATTTCGCCCATTAGCTTTACCGCGTCCATATTTATGCCCGATTTTGTAGACCCTATATTGACCGATGAGCAAATGTTTTCGGTAGTGTCGAGCGCCTCGGGAATTGAGCGTATAAGCGCCTCGTCCCCCGCCGAAAAGCCCTTATGCACAAGGGCGGAGTAGCCGCCTATAAAGTTTACGCCAGTAGCGTCCGCCGCGCGCTGCAGCGTTTTGGCGTAAAGCACCGGGTCGCCGCATTGATATGGGGGTTACGGAAATTCGCTTGTTTATTATCGGAATACCGTATTCCCGCTCTATATCCTCACCGGTTTTAACAAGGTTGCCGGCGAGTCTTGTTATCTTCTCATAAATTTTATCGCAGGAGCTCTTTATATCCGAATCGGCGCAGTCAAGCAGGGAAATCCCCATTGTTACCGTGCGGATATCAAGATTTTCCTCGGAAATCATATTTATGGTTTCCATTATATCGTTAATATTAAGCATTGGGGCAGCTCCTTTTTTAAATGCGGTGCATTGAATTGAAAATATCTTCGTGCATTACGCGAATATCAAGCCCTTTGCCTATACCCAGTGCTTTCATTTTATCCGAAAACTCCGCAAACGTGCAGTTAAGCCCGTCAATTTCCGTAAGCATTACCATTACGAACATATCCTGCAAAACCGACTGCGTAATGTCAACTATATTAACATTGCACTCCGCGCACACCGCGCTAACCTCGGAAATTATTCCTACCGCGTCCTTACCTATGACCGATACTACTGTTTTCATTGTGTTTCACGCTCCTGACGGTATAAATATTACCACATTATCCCTTTAATATCAAGGGATAAATTGCAATAAATACAACTCGGCTAATGCCGCGCCCCGAAGAAGCCGCCGACATTGCCGTAAAAGTAAGCGCGGCAACAGACCCGAAGATCCGCTGCCGCACATTAAAGCTTTAAGAAGTCTTATGCGCCGAACTTTGCAACATTGAGCTTTATTCCGGGGCCCATTGTTGTAGCTATTACGCAGGACTTAATATACTGACCCTTGGTCGACGCCGGCTTTGCCTTAACGATGGCAGCCATAAGAGCGTCAAGATTTTCCTTGAGCTTTTCGGCACCGAAGGAAACCTTACCGATGGGGCAGTGAATGATGTTGGTCTTGTCAAGACGGTACTCGATTTTACCTGCCTTTGCCTCGGTAACAGCCTTGGCAACATCAGGGGTTACGGTGCCTGCCTTCGGAGTCGGCATGAGACCGCGCGGGCCTAAAACCTTACCGAGACGTCCGACAACGCCCATCATATCAGGTGTTGCGATAACAACATCGAAATCAAGCCAGTTTTCGTTCTGGATTTTGGCAACGAGCTCTTCGGCGCCTACGAAATCGGCGCCTGCCTCTTTAGCTGCGTCAGCCTTGTCACCCTTGGCGAAAACAAGAGTTCTTACGGTTTTGCCTGTTCCGTTGGGGAGAATAACCGCACCTCTGACCTGCTGGTCGGCATGGCGGGAATCGACGCCCAAGCGAACATGAATTTCAACCGTTTCGTCAAATTTGGCAGTTCCGGTCTTTACAGCAACCGCAACAGCCTCTTCAGTATCGTAAAACTTACCGGTTTCGATAAGCTTTGCGCTGTCATTATATTTTTTACCGTGTTTCATTGTTTACCTCCCAATAAGTGGTTAAATCGGAATTTTCCTCCCACAAGAGAGAATTAATCGACAACTTCTATACCCATGCTGCGGGCAGTACCGGCTATCATGCTCATAGCGGACTCGATGCTTGCAGCGTTCAGGTCGGGCATCTTCGTTTCGGCGATTTTCTTAACTTGCTCTCTGGTGATCTTGGCAACCTTGGTTTTGTTTGGTGTGCCGGAAGCACTTTCAATACCGCAAGCCTTCTTGATAAGAACGGCTGCCGGCGGAGTTTTAGTGATAAAACTGAACGAATGATCCGCATAAACGGTAATAACAACCGGAATTATAAGACCTACATCGTTCTTGGTTCTCTCATTAAATTCCTTTGTGAACGCCATAATGTTGACGCCGTGCTGACCGAGAGCAGGGCCGACCGGCGGAGCCGGAGTAGCTTTACCTGCAGGGATCTGAAGTTTAATGTAACCTGTGATTTTCTGAGCCATTTGTTTGCACCTCCATTATTCGTGGTAGCGGCGATAAAACGCCTTTCGGAACGGTCATATTCCGTTCCTCCCACCGTGGCACTGTAAGCCTGTGCCGGGCTTCCGCTGTTTCGGCGGATAAGTTAATAAGCATTACTGCGTATTAAGCAATCAGTCATCAAGCGCTATCTGATCAAGCTCAAACTCAACCGGAGTTTCTCTGCCGAACATTGAAAGCGCCACACAGACGCTGTTGTTCGCGGTATCAACCGATTTAACGGTACCGGAGTAGCCCTCGAGCGGACCGCTGATGATTTTAACATTGTCTCCCTCTTTGTAGCCGACCTCAACGCTGTGCTTTTCAACGCCGAGAGCAACGACCTCCTCGTCTGTAAGCGGGACGGGCTTTGATGCCGGCCCGACGAAGCCTGTGCAGCCGCGAATGTTTCTTACAACATACCAGCTGTCATCGGTAACGATCATTTTAATCAGCACATAACCGGGGAAAATTTTGCGCTCAACCTCGCGCTTCTTGTCTTCCTTGATTTCGGTAACGGTTTCGGTAGGAATCTTTATATCCTGAATCAGATCCTGCATACCGCGGCTTTCAACCATTGTTGCCAAGTCGCCCGCAACCTTATTTTCATAACCGGAATAGGTATGCACCACATACCATTTTGCCTCTTGTGTATCAGCCATAAATTACCTCCGGCAGCTTACGCGCCCAATATCAGCTTCAAAAGCTGACCGAGACCGTAATCCACCAACCATATGAACGCGCCTACGATAACGCACATTAAAAGCACGATAACCGTGTTTTTAACGACATCTCTGGGGCCGGGCCATACGATTTTTTTAACCTCGCTCTTATAATCGCGGAAGAAACGGATAACACGCTTTAAGATGGTAAGCTTTTCACCCTTTGATTCGAGAACCTCGATATAATCGTCGATGAAAAGATACGCAGCCGCGAGTATTGTGAAAACGAAAAGAGCAATGGCGGTGAGAAGCACAAAGCTTGAATAGGTAATGCCGGTAACATCCGGTAACGGACGCTTATCAACAAACTTATAAGGGTTGCTGACGGCAATGACGAGCATATAAACCGCGTCAATGATTCCTATTGCCGGGGCAAAGTAACGAAGCTTTTTAGATTTAAAGGAAAAAATGCTTAAAATAAGTGCAAGCACAGTCAGAAGAAGACAAAACAGAATATCCGACGATTTCGCCATGGCATATTCCGTCCCGCCGACGGTAGCCTTACCGCCGAAGGCAAGTATCGCGCCTACCAGCGAAGCATTGTTTCCGCCGCTCACGATGTTTGCAAACGGCATAAAGAAAAGAACGAGAGAAGCAAGACCGAAAACCGATGCCGCAAAGCGGCAAATTTTGTTTAGTACCTTCATTCGCCCGCCCCCTTACTTCGTTTCCTTGTGTAGGGTGTGCTTCTTACAGAACCTACAATACTTGTTCATTTCAAGCCTATCAGGATCGTTTTTCTTGTTTTTCATTGTGTTGTAATTGCGCTGCTTGCATTCAGTGCATGCAAGTGTGATTTTAACTCTCATAACGGCACCTCCCGCTTTACGGAAATATTTTTTGCTTTTACTAATTCACGCCGGAAACCCGACACCGTAAAAGTAAACGCCTCCCTCGGTTTTGCCCGAATCATTGTGCCCGTCCGCAACATAATGTTGTGGGCGAAAAGCACATGCACAATATATTCGCAAGGCATTATAACCGGTTCCTTTGCAAAAAAAAAGAACCTTTTCAGAGGTATAGCTATTATATCACACTGCAGTACAAAGGTCAAGCATTTTTTATGCCGAAAATCTGCGTTGTAAAGAGATATGACCCATTTTCTTTAAAAAAAGAAGAAAATGAACGCTATAATGTTTTCATCCGCCTTGAAACAGTCGGCTTGGATGTATATTAAAAATCGGACAGCAAAACAAAAAAGAAGTAAAAGGTCGCCTTATCAAATGCTTTACCGGGCGTCTAAGAGGGAAACCATGCCTTATAACCCGCATTTTCTGTCAGCCGGTTTCTGACGAATACTGATAAGAAATAGCCCTGTCGCTTTTTCGCTCTCACGATTTAAGACACTTTTATGTCTTGGAGCTGTTTTATATGGGTCTGCCCGAAAAATACATCATTGCACAAATCAGTCATTCTTCCGCAAGTATAGCCAAAGCTGTTTACGACCATATTATCTCGGAACGGCAAAGCGGATACGCTTTGGATATAGCGAATCGTTTTCCGACTTTTAATTTTATTGTTTCGTGTGAATTTCAGTTCCATTTTCGCGTATTGTTTTAATATTTCAATGATATTTACATACATTAATCTGTAAATGGATAGTGATATGCTAAGCCTTCCTCGGCATGATATTTTTGCCTGCCGCAAAAGTGATATTGTTCGCTTTGCTCACAGTGATATTATATTCACGCGGACACTCGCGAAGCGAATATCACTCGTCTTAAGGCGAATATAAATGAAAAAAGCAATTGCAAAACGCAATTGCTTTTTTCATGGCGCGCTGAAGAAGATTCGAACTCCCGACCTTCTGGTCCGTAGCCAGACGCTCTATCCAGCTGAGCTATCAGCGCATACAGGCAAATTTTCGACTGCCATAGTATAATATCATATCTTGAGAATAAAATCAAGTGTTATTTTTTATTTTTTTAATTTTTTTAAAGCTGCCGATCGGTGCATTGCTATTTACTTTTTTGCTTTCGTATTGTATAATGCTTCTAAAGGTGATGTTTTTGCAGTACAGAGAAGACGACAACAATATATATTCAAGCTCGGGCAGACGCAATACGCCGCAGCGTTATGAGGATATTTCTTCGGTTTCCAAGCCTCGCAGATCAAAAGGCAAGCGCCGCAAAAAAAGGCGCGTGCTGAAGAATCTGCTGATTGCAGTGATCTGCCTGCTGACAGCGGCATGCGCGGGATTTTATCTCTATGCCTACAGGCTGATAAATACAGTCAAGCGCACTCCGCTTGATAAGAACGACATAGGCATAAACTCCGAAGAGCCGCAGGTGTACGAAAATGTGCGCAACATAGCGCTTTTGGGACTTGACACAAGGCAGGATAACAATGTAGGCCGCAGCGATGCGATAGTAATTCTGACGGTCGATAAGGCGCATAACAAGCTGAAGCTGACCTCAATTGCCAGAGACACCTATGTCGCAATCGAGGGGCATTCAAAGGACAAGCTTACCCACGCCTATGCCTACGGCAAATCGCAGCTGGCGGTGAAGACCCTTAATCAGAATTTCAATTTGGAAATAAGCGACTATGTAACCATGAACTTTTTCGGGCTTGCGCGGGTTATAGATTACATAAACGGCGTTACCGTTAATGTGACGGAGGCGGAAAAAAACGAGCTGAACCGAAATATTTTCCCGGAAATGCGCTCGCTTAAGATGAAGTGCCCCGACATTGCCTTAGCAGGAGAGCAAACACTCAACGGCGCGCAGGCGGTATGCTATGCGAGAATACGGCATATTGACAGTGATGTTCAGCGCGGCAACCGCCAAAAGACAGTGCTTATGGCGATGTTCAACAAGGCAAAGAGCCTGGGCGCTTTAAAGCTGCCGCAGTTTGCGCAGATGTTTTTGAAGGAATGCGAAACCTCGCTTTCGGCAAACGATATTATTTCACTGGGCTCGTGGGGGCTGATTTCGTCCCCCGAGTTTGAACAGCTGAGCGTTCCGAACGAAAGCATACCCTCTTCGGGGAAAATAATCAAAGGCGTATGGTACTATGTATACGATCTTGAAACCGCAAAAAACAATATTAAGGACTTTATATTGGAAGAAAACAGTTATTCGGCGCAGAAGGCGGACGGCGGTACTGCCGAATAACGGACTTGAGGTGATTGCTTGAAAAGACATATTGTTATTTCCGATCCCGACAGACAGAACGCGCGGCTTTTAAAGGCGCTGCTTTCAAAGGCGGGCTATGAGCTTTCATACTCTGCCGACCCTGCAATTTGCCGTGCCGAAATTTCGGCAAATCCGCCGGATATTCTTATCACCGATCCGCTTTATCCCTCTTCCGACGGCAGAAGACTCATAAAAGCAGCCCTGGATGCCGGCTGCGGTGCGGTAATCGCCGTATCGGCAGCGGCGGGTGAACGCGCCGTGACCGACGTTTTGGATGCCGGTGCGGACGATTTTATCCGCAAGCCGTTTCTGTCGGGCGAGCTTTTGGCTCGGGTGCGAGCCTGCGTTCGCCGGATTGAGGCGCTTGAAGAGGCGCGCGGTGAGAGCGTTTCTGCGGTCTATTTAAGCGGCGGGCTGAAGGTGGAGTTTAACAGCCGCCGAGTTACGGTGGACGGCGCAGATGTGCATCTTACGAAAAACGAATTCAAAATTCTCGCACTGCTGTGCAGGTATTCCGGCCGTGTGGTGACCGGCAATCATATAATAAAAACCGTATGGGGCGCCGGAGTTGCCGACGGCAGCGGAATTTTAAGGGTAAATATAGCCAATCTGCGCAAAAAGATTGAACGCGATTCATCAAGCCCGATTTACTTATTTACCGAAAGCGGCGTCGGCTACAGAATGGCGGAATCCGAAGCGGAGCTTACTTCATAAAAATGTAATCAAAGCAGCGGCTCTGCGCCATGGAAACATAGTCGTCTCCCGCTATTATAACATGGTCGAGCAGCTTTGCATTGATATTTTTAAGTGTTCTGTCTATCAGCTCGGTTATTTTTATGTCCTCCTCGCTCGGCAGCGCCACGCCGCCCGGGTGATTGTGCGCAATGGCAACGCATACCGCTCTTCTTTTGAGTACAACCTCCACGATATCACGCACGGACACCGTCACCTCGGATACATTTCCGCTTGAGAGAACATCATACCCCAGCACCTTGCCCGAGGCATTGAGTGAAAGCATTGAGAATACCTCTTTATCATAGCCGAAATATTTGCCCAAAAGATACTGCGATATGTCATCAATATCTTTAAGCACCTTATCTGCCGAGTTTTTCTCACTCGAATAAATTCTTGCCACAGGGAGAATAAGCTTTAAAAGCGATACCGAAACCTTGCTTATTCCCTTTACCTGCATAAGCTGCTCCGCGGGTGCGTCGAGTATGCCGGATATCGATCCGAAGCGTTCCAAAAGCGCGTGTGCGGTTTCATTTGTGTCCTTTTGCGGTATAGAGTGAAAAAGGATATATTCAACCACCTTGTGCGGCGGTGTCGATTCACTGATTCCCTTAAACAAAAACTCATCTCTCACCCTGTCGCGGTGACCGCTGTGAACACTTTTTGCCAATTATAACACTCCTTCCGGATTATCCGATATCATAACACATTATACAATATATTCTTCAAGATTCAAGAGGCTTTCCTATGAAAATTTTTACCGTAACCAAAAACGATGCGTCCCAGCGGCTGGACAGGTTCATAACCAAAAACTGCCCGGAGCTGCCTGCTGCTTTAATGTTTAAATACATAAGGATCAAAAGAATAAAGGTCAACGGAAAACGTGCGCAGATAAACACCAGGCTTTCCGAGGGCGATACCGTAGAGGCGTATATAAACGATGAATTTTTAAAACAAAAAGCGCCGAAGTACGACTTTATGTCAGCCCCGGCAAGACTTAACATTGTTTATGAGGACGAAAACATTTTGCTGGCGGATAAGCCGCAGGGTCTGCTAGTCCACCCGGACAAAAACGAATACGGAGATACTCTCATAGCGAGGATACAACGCTACCTTTACGAAAAGGGCGAATACCGCCCCGATGATGAAAACAGCTTCCGCCCCGCACTTGCGAACCGCATTGACAGGAACACCGGCGGAATAGTAATAGCGGCAAAAAACGCCGCTGCGCTCCGCGTGCTGTGCGATAAAATAAAATCCCGCGAAATAGAAAAGCACTATCTCGCGGTGGTTCACGGTATTCCCGAAAAAAAAGAAGCGACATTGGAGGGCTTTCTTGAAAAAAACGCCGAGCAAAATCGCGTTTACCTTAAAAATAAAAAAACCAATTCCTCGCTCACAATAAAAACGCGCTACCGCGTTATAGCGAGCAAAAACGGACTGTCCCTAATAGAAATAGACCTGCTCACAGGAAGAACGCACCAAATAAGGGCGCACATGGCGTCTATCGGTCATCCGCTTTTGGGAGACGGCAAATATGGCAGGCTCGGCGGCGATAAAAAGGCAGGCTTTTCGCGCCAGGCGCTTTATTCCTACCGCCTGAAATTCGCCTTCACCTCCGACGCAGAGCCGTTAAATTACCTGAACGGCAAGGAATTCAAGGTGCATGAGGTCTGGTTTGCCGAACAGCTTTTCCCGGAGCACACAGCCGGGCTGATTCAAAAGCCGTGATTTGCAGGGAAAACCCTTACTCCTTACAAATTAAAAGCTTGCCTTGCGGACACCAGAGGTCTTTACCACGCGCAGTCTGCGGCGGCGAATAAGGCAGGCAATTCGCTTTTCGAAGGCAACGAGCCTGTCCTCATGGAATATTCCCCAAAGAACGGCGGCAAGCATTGCAAACTCAAAAACTGTTCTTAAAATCATAGCGGGATTCATATTTTTCTCCTTTCGAACAAATGTTCGATATCTGTATTATAACCTTTGATTCGACATTTGTCAAGCTTTTTTTCTTTATTTTACGAACATTATTTTACAACAGCATCTGTCCAATAAACGGGACAGATGCTGCGATTTTTTTGCTTGACATTATAAATATATCTGTTATAATATAATAAACTGTCTCATATGAGACAAAAACATTGAGGTATCTTATGTCGGAATACAAAGGTTTGTTTTTGCTCGCCGGCTTATCCGAGGAGGAAAAAAAGAAAATAATTTCCTGTCTGCCTAGGGCTGTGAAATTCAAAAAGGGTGAAACGGTTTATTCGCCCGAAAGCTTTCGCCGCGCCGTCGGTTTTGTGAAATCAGGCTTGGTGACTGCGGTTACGAACAATTCGCAGCAAAGCATTATGAAGCGTATTCCCGCAGGCTCCTGCTTCGGGGCGGCGGCGGTTTTCGGCACTGCCGATGCATATGTCAGCACCGTTACGGCGGCGGAGGACACGGAAATATACTTTATAACCGAGGAAATGTTGGCTTCGCTCTTTGAAAAGCATCCGCATGCGGCAATAAACTATATTGCCTTTTTATCCGACAGAATAAGATTTCTCAATGCCAGAATCAGCGTTATTTCCTGCTCCGACGCGGAGAACACGGTGCTTAAATACCTTACTCTTTCCGCCGACGAAAACGGATACGCTGCCATTCCCAAAAGTATGACCGAGCTTGCAAGCATGCTCGGACTCGGCAGAGCAAGCCTTTACCGCAGCCTTGAGTCGCTTGAAAAGCGCGGGATTATTATAAGGGAAAATAACAGGATAAAGGTGACAGAAAAATGAAAAAAATTATCAGTTTGCTTATGGCTGCGGCTATGGTGTTCTCGTTTGCCGCCTGCGGCACTAAGAATGAAAGCAGCGAGCCGCAGAGCTCGGCTTCTTCCGTAAGCTCCACACCCAAAAAGCTTGACACTGCCTGCAATGTATTTGCGCTCAACGGGCCTACCGGCATAGGACTGGCTCCGCTTATGAAAAAGGCGGAGGATAAAACGGGCAGACTCAACTACACTATTTCAACCGTAGGCAGCAATGATGAGATCGTTGCCAAGCTCACAAACGGCGAAGCGGACATTGCCGCAATAGCCACAAACCTCGCCTCCACCCTTTACAAAAAGACCGATAAAGGTAT
>ERZ839741.3323-NODE-3323-length-13031-cov-3.793619_pt1 | contig 13031 bp, 8 predicted proteins | sample MGYA00519880_ERZ839741 | MGnify/ENA primary metagenome ERZ839741 (study PRJEB31850, sample SAMEA3708851) | human gut metagenome | biome: human gut; feature: human-associated habitat; material: faeces | place: China | collected 2014 ... | reverse complement strand
CCGTTTTGCACTGGAATCCCCGACAAACCAGCAGTTCATCATTGTAGAAAACAGCAGACTGCCCGAGCTGCAAAGCAAGGTAGTTTACAGCTTTATAGAGAAATATGACGCGGAGCATACGGTCATCCGTCTGGCGACGAGCTGGGCGACGACCGAGGAGCAGGTAGACGAGCTTCTGAATATACTCTAAGCGTTAAACTCAGCTGAGAATAACCAAAACAGCTGAATAAGCCAACAATTCTGGAGGCAAAGAATGAGTCAAGAATACTTTTGGAGGCAAAATTAAAATATGAGTCAAGAATACGAACAGCAGAAAATCATGCAGGTCGATCTCGAACGCGAGATGAAGAAAAGCTACATCGACTATGCAATGAGCGTTATTGTCGGCCGCGCGCTGCCCGATGTGCGCGACGGTCTCAAGCCGGTACACCGCCGCATCCTGTACGCCATGTACGAGGATGGTCTGACCTCGGACAAGCCCTACCGCAAGTCGGCAACGACCGTCGGTAACGTGCTCGGCCGCTATCATCCGCACGGCGACGCATCGGTCTATGACGCAATGGTGCGTATGGCGCAGCCGTTCTCGCTGCACTATCCGCTGATCGACGGTCACGGCAACTTCGGTTCTGTGGACGGCGACCCTCCGGCAGCATACCGTTACACCGAGGCCCGCATGGCGCGTCTGGCGAACTTTATGCTGGCGGACATCAAGAAGAACACAGTCGATTTCCAGCCGAACTTTGACGAGGAGCGTCAGGAGCCGGTCGTGCTCCCGTCCCGCTTCCCCAACCTGCTCGTCAACGGCTCGTCCGGCATCGCGGTCGGCATGGCGACCAACATTCCGCCGCATAACCTCGCGGAGGTCATCGACGGCACCTGCTATGTCATCGACCACCCCGAGGCTGAGCTGGACGAGATCTGCCAGTTCATAAAGGGTCCGGACTTCCCGACCGGCGGCGTCATCATGGGCCGCAGCGGCATCCGCGCTGCCTATGCGACCGGCCGCGGCAAGATCAAGGTTCGCGCAAAGACCGAAATCGTAGACCTGCCGAACGGCAAGAGCCAGATCGTCATTACCGAGATCCCGTACATGGTCAACAAGGCCCGTCTGGTCGAATCCATGGCAAATCTGGTCAAGGACAAGCGCATCGACGGCATCACCAACATCCAGGATCATTCCTCCCGCGAGGGCATGCAGATCGTGGTCGATATCCGCCGCGATGCGAACGCGCAGGTCATCCTCAACCAGCTTTTCACCTATTCGCAGCTGGAAGACACCATTTCGATGATCCACATCGCGCTTGTGCCGGGTGCGGGCGGCAAATTGCAGCCGCGCGTACTGACGCTGCGCCAGATCCTCGATCAGTATATCGGCTTCCAGAAGGACGTTGTCGAGCGCCGCACGCGCTTCGACCTCAAGAAGGCGCGCGACCGTGCGCACATTCTGGAAGGCCTCAAGGTCGCGACCGACAATATCGACCGCATCATCGCCATCATCCGCGCGTCTAAGAACGAGGCGGAGGCCAAGGAAAACCTGATGGCAGAGCCGTTCTGGATCGACCAGATTGCGCTGCTCGGCATCGTGGACGGCTCGGAGCACTTCGAGTTCCATCTCGACGAGCCGCAGGCGCAGGCCATCGTGGATATGCGTCTGGGCCGCCTGTCCGGTCTGGAGCAGGAGAAGATCAACGACGAGTACAAGGACCTCGAGAGCCGCATCGCAGGCTTCGAGGAAATCCTCTCGTCTGATACGAATATTCTTGCCGTTGTCAAGCAGGAACTCCAGGAGATTAAGCAGAAATACGGCGACGAGCGCCATACGCAGATCGAAAATGTGGCCGACGAGATCGATATCGAGGATCTCATCGAGCAGCAGGACTGCGCGTACACTCTCACCCACTTCGGCTACATCAAGCGCCAGCCGACCTCGGTCTACCGTGCGCAGCGCCGCGGCGGCCGCGGTATCTCCGCGATGAGCACTCGCGAGGAGGACTTCGCGAAGGACATCTTCACCGCGTCCACGCATGACACCATCCTGTTCTTCTCCGACCGCGGCAAGGTCTACAAGCTCAAGGGCTATCAGATCCCAGAGACCGGCCGTTCCGCAAAGGGCATGAACATCGTCAACCTTCTGGAGCTGGAAAACGGCGAAAAGATCACCGCTATGTTCCCGATTCAGGAGTTTGCGGACGATAAGTTCCTGTTCTTCGTCACCCGTCAGGGCATTGCGAAGCGCATTGTGCTCTCCGATCTTCAGAATATCCGCCGTGCGGGTCTGCGCGCGCTGAGTCTGAACGAGGACGACGCGCTGGTCGACGTCCGACTGACCGACGGCGAACAGAACATCCTCATCGCGACTCACAACGGCAAGGCGATCTGCTTTGACGAGAACGAGGTCCGCGCGATGGGACGTACTGCAACCGGCGTGCGCGGCATCAAGCTCGCGGACGGCGATTATGTCATCGGCGCGGCGCGTGCACGCAAGGACGCGTATGTGCTCTCCGTCACCGAAAACGGCTACGGCAAGCGCACCCCGGTCGAGGAATTCACCGTGCATCATCGCGGCGGCGGCGGCATCATGCTGCATAACCTGACCGAAAAGACCGGTCTGGTCGCCGGTATTGCGGTCGTTGACAGCGAAAACGATGTCATGATCATCACCGACGACGGCGTCATCATCCGCACCGGCGTCGAGGAGATCCGCGAATGCGGACGCGGCTCGCAGGGCGTTATCGTCATGCGTACCGGCACGGACGTCAAGGTCATCTCGATTGCCCGCACGGACAAGGAGGAAGAGGACGAAACGGCGGAGGAAGCCGCAGAGAGCATAGAAACGGCGGAAACCGTGACCGATACCCCGGCAACCACCGGCGAAGAATAAATTTTATCGGGAAATCCGGTTTCCCGCGACTGAGAGCATCGTTTGAAAGAACGGTGCTCTTTTATCGTGCTTTTGTATCGATATTGAAACCTGCTATGGCTTGACAATGCAAAGGCGGAAACGTAAAATAGAAAACAGTATGAATGTCGGCGCGAAGTCAGGGAAGAGTCAGAGCGGCGGCAGGAGATTAAAAGGGGATAGTTCCATTGAAAAAGCAAATTCTAAGCGGTGTTTTAGCCGCTGTAATGTTGCTTTCGCCTGCTTATGCGGCGGAAAGCGGCACATCGGACAGCTCGGCGAATGCCGCCGTCACGACGGCTGCCGAGGCGCGGAGCGTCAAGCTCGTGTTCGCCTCCGACAAGACGCTCACCGGCGCGAACGGCGATACGGTCAAGGAGATCTTCAGGAGCCGCCTGGACGCGCTCGGCTGCAAGGATTACACGCTGACCGTGGCGGATGACGGCTCGGCCATCACCGTCGAGTTCCCGGCCTCCGCGCAGGTCTCCCATCTCGCAGATTATCTCGTGCAGCCGGCGGCCTTTTCCGCGTCCGACGCGGACGGCAAGGTATGGCTGACGAACGAGGATATCAAGCAGGTCACGAGCACCAAGGGCAGCAAGGACGGCACCGGCTGCGTCGTGCTGACGCTGACGACCAGGGGCCGCCAGAGCCTCAAGGAGGCGACCGCCGCGATAGCGGACCGCGACAGCGACAAAAAGCTGTACATCAAAATGGACGGACAGACCATCGCCTCTCCGACCATTTCGAGCAAAATCGACAGCAGCAGCGTCAATATCGAGAACAATTTCACCGAACAGGTCGCGGAAAACTACGCGATCCTGCTGAACGCGGGCGCACTTCCGGTCACGCTCACCGTTTCGAGCGCTCCGGCGGCCGGCGACACGCCGCTTGACGGCGACGGCGACACGGACAACACCGGCGACACCGATCACGGCAGCGCCGAGACCCCGTCCGCTCCGTCCGACACCGAATTTGCGGACATGAAGGGCCACTGGGCGGAGTCTGCGCTCCGCAAGGGCATCGAGCTTGGCCTGCTCAAGGGCTCGAACGGCAAAATGCTGCCGAACGACCCGGTGCGCGGCTCGGAGGCGCTGACCATCCTCAATCGCGCGCTCGGCGCGTCCCAGCAGGACAGCACGGCCTCTCTCGCCGCTTCGCAGCAGGACCAGTGGTATACCGCTGAGCTCGGCAAGGCCATCCATCTCAACCTCATCGACGCGAACGACAGCCGCAATTTCGGCAATGCCGCTACCCGTGCCGAGGCGTTTGTGTACATCACGCGCGCCTTCGTCTATGACCGCGCGGAGTCGGGCGCAGACGAGCTGAGTATTTTCACCGATACCGGCTCCATGACCGACGACCAGCGTCAGGCGGCGGCGGCTCTCGTCGCGAGCGGCATCGTCAAGGGCGACACCGCGACCACGCTCGCACCGAATAAAAAGCTGACCCGTGCGGAATTTGTCACCATGATCACCCGTATCGCAGGCAATATCTCCTCGGAATACACCGGCGCGGCCGGCGGCAGCATCGTTTCGGGCGATACCGACCTTTCGGTCTCCAATCTGACGGGCGACGTCATCTTCTCCGCTCCGGTACATAGCGTCAAGCTGTCCGATGTTTCCACGCCGAACCGCATCGTGCTCAAGGGCTGCGACAACGTGACCCTGACCGCAGACGGCCAGGCGGGCATGTCCACGCTCGCCGCAGACCCGGCTGACAGCGCGGCCATCACCTTCGGAGACACGGTAAGCACGAGCAACCTCGTCATCGCAGGCGACGGCGGCTATGTCTCCTTCAACGGCAAGGCGGACAACATCGAGATCACCGCGAGCAACCGCGTCATCGACCTGTCCGGCATGGACGCGACCTCGCTGACCGTGACGGGCCGCGGCAATACGATCAACCTCGGCGGCTCGGTCGGTGCAGTCAGCATCTCCGGCAGCGCGAAGAATACCCGCCTTTCGGTCAGCAGCACGGTAGATTTCCTGCTCGCGGCAGGCTACGGCTCGACCATCGGCGGCACGGGCAAGGCAAATTCGCTCGAGCTGCGCGCGGCAGGCTGCGACGTTACGCTTGCCTGCGACAGCAAGGTCGATAATATCGACGCCGGCATCAAGAACGTAAAAATCAATATCGGTGTGCCGACCAAGGTCACGGCGGGCGGCTCGCTCGTTTCTCAGGCGACCTTCTCGGGCGTTGACGGCACGAAGATTTGCAAGGCACAGTGGTATCAGGACGGCAAGCCGCGCTCCGACCTCGCAAACGACAAGTTCGAGCTGTCGAACGGCAAGGTCTCCAGGCATACCACCTACTTCACCTTCACGAAGAACATGAAGACCTCGGTCACCACCGGTCTCAAGCTGACTTACGTCAACCCGTCCACGGGCGAGACGGAGGAGATCTATGCGGAAAAAACCGTTCCGATCGAGAACTATTCGGACGAGTGGTATCAGCAGCGCGACGTAAACCGCGTGCTCAATCTGGTCTCCTCGACCTATCGCGGCAACTACACGACCTCGTATGCGGTCAAAAACGACTACAAGGCCTACGAGAAGGAGACCTGGGTCAACGCCAAGGGCTATTCGAGCAATTCGAACTATCTGGTCTGGATCAACCGCGCGTATCAGCACGTTAACGTCTTTACCGGCTCCAAGGGCAGTTGGAAGCTGACAAAGAGCTTTGTCGTCGGCACGGGTGCACCGGGTACCGAGACCCCGGTCGGCGTCACCAAAGTCACCTACAAGCTCAAGGCAGGCTGGACCACGAGCACGTATACCGTTCGTCCGGTCGTGGGCTTCTACCCCGACACCGGCTATGCGTTCCATTCCCGTCTGTGCACGCCGAAGACGGATAAGGAATACGACTTCAGCAGCGGCTACCCTGTATCGCACGGCTGCGTCCGTATGCAGAAGAGCGACATCAACTGGATCTACGACAACGTTCCGATCGGCTCGACCGTCGTAATCTTCTAAAAAGCAAAACAAAACCCCACCGCTGTGCGGTGGGGTTTTTAGACTGTCGAAAAACCTCGTTTTTCGGTAGATTTTTTACATATTGCCGCCCTTGCTGCCTTCCCACACGCCGGTGGCGAGAGCAGACAGATAAGCGTTGATGAAGCCGTCGAGATCGCCGTCCATGACTGCGTTGATGTTCGCGTTTTCGAAGCCGGTACGGGTATCCTTCGCGAGGGTGTACGGCATGAAAACGTAGGAGCGGATCTGGCTGCCCCATTCGATCTTCTGCTGAACGCCCTTGATGTCGGAGATCTTCTCGAGGTGCTCGCGCTCCTTGATCTCGACCAGCTTGGAGCGCAGCATACGCAGACAGTTTTCCTTGTTCTGGAGCTGGCTTCGCTCGGTCTGGCAGGCAACGACGATGCCGGTTGCCTTATGGATGAGTCGGACCGCAGAGGAGGTCTTGTTGATGTGCTGACCGCCTGCACCGGACGAACGGTAAACCTGCATCTCGTAGTCATCCGGCTTGATCTCGAAGTCTGCGGAGGTATCCGGAATGTCCGGTACGACCTCGACAGCCGAGAACGAGGTCTGACGGCGGCCGGATGCGTCGAACGGGGAGATGCGGACCAGACGATGCACGCCATTCTCGCCCTTGAGGAAGCCGTAGGCGTTCTCGCCCTCGATGAGGATATCGGCGGACTTGATGCCGGCGGTGTCGCCGTCCTGATAGTCCATGATCTTGTAGGTAAAGCCGTGGCGCTCTGCCCAGCGCGTGTACATGCGGTACAGCATCGCGCACCAGTCCTGCGCCTCGGTGCCGCCTGCGCCGGCATGGAAGGACACGAGGGCGTTGTGGCTGTCGTATTCACCGGTGAGCAGCGTGCCGAGCTTCTGCTCCGCTACGGTCTCCTCGAGCTCCTTGAAGCCGGTCTCAAGCTCCTCGAGCATGGACTCGTCGTCCTCCTCGATCGCCATCTCGCAGATGGTCAGCAGGTCGTCGCACAGCGTGCACATCCTGCCATACGCCTCGACCTTGCCCTTGAGCGCGCCCATGCGGGAGACGATCTTCTGGCTCTCCTCCGGGTTGTCCCAGAAGCCGGGCTGGGAGGACTTGATCTCGAGCTCCTCTACCTCGCGCTTCGCCTGCTCGATGCCGAGCGCCTTGTCGAGGCCCTCGATCTCCGGCTTGAGGTTGTTCAGTTTCACCTTGTATTCTTCAAACTGCAGCATATAAATGCTCCTTCTTCTGTATTTTCAGCTATCTTATAGTATACCGTTTACGGGCGTTCTTGTAAAGATTTTTTCGAGAAATACAGGGGAAGCGGCGAACCTTTTCGTAAAGAAAGCGTCAAAAACATAAAGTTCGGCTTGACTAATCCGCCCTTTTCACATATGATAGTTGTGTAAGAGGGAGTAGCTCACGCCGCACGGCGTGGTCGGCAACGCCATCCCCGGCGGGAAACCGCCCGGTGCCGGACCGCAAGCAGCGAGACTTTTATTGCACGCATGGGTGCAATGAAGGTCTTTTTTTTATGCGGTGCGCGATTTCTACCCGATCTGCGGCCTGTCCGCAGTATTCTAACAGCAGGAGGAACTGTTTATGCTGTCATTTGTCATGCTTGTCATCGGTTTCGTGCTTCTTGTGTGGGGCGCGGACAAATTCGTCGAGGGTGCGAGCGCACTCGCGCGTAAAATGGGCGTCTCGCCCCTGCTCGTCGGTCTGACCATCGTTGCCTTCGGTACGTCCATGCCGGAGCTTGCGGTCAGCGTCACGGCGGCGCTCCGGGGCGCGAACGAGATCGCGGTCGGCAACGTCGTCGGCTCGAACGTATTCAATCTGCTCGTTGTTGCCGGCCTTTCTGCCGTCATCTGTCCGCTCGTGATGGATAAGATGCTGCTGCGCCGCGACTGGCCGCTGTCCATTTTTGCGGCGGTGCTGCTGCTCGCCGCCATCGCGCCGGATCATGTCATCGCGCGCTGGGAAGGCGCGGTGCTGCTGGTCATCTTTGCCGTCATCCTCAGCTGCCAGATCAAGGCGGCGCTGAACGACCGCGCTCAGCTCGCAGCGGCGGAGGCGGAAGCGGCGGAAGAGGCGGCGGAAATGACCAAATCGCCCGTCATGATCTGGGTCAATATCGTGCTCGGCCTCGCCTGCATCGTGCTCGGCGGTCAGCTCGCGGTGAACGGCGCGACCGGCATCGCGCGCATGTTCGGTCTGAGCGAAACGCTCATCGGTCTGACCATCGTCGCCATCGGCACGAGCCTGCCCGAGCTGGTCACCTCGATCGTCGCGGCGCGCAAGGGACAGAACGAGATCGCCATGGGCAATGTGATCGGCTCCAATCTGTTCAATATTCTGCTCATTCTCGGCGTTTCTGCGGTTATTACGCCTATCCCGGTGCAGGCGACGTCGATCGTCGACTGCCTGTTCCTCATCGCCATCAGCGTCGTGTTCTACCTCCCGGCGCGCAAGGGCAAGCTCGGCCGCCTGCCGGGCGCGGTGATGGCTGCGATGTATGTCGCGTACACGGCCTACCTCATCATGCGGTAAAACGAAAAAAATAAGTAGGCGGGGGGAACGCAGTCTGCTGCGTTCACCTCGCCGGAGCGGTCAGCCCTGCTGCTGGCCGTTCTTTTTGTTCTGGGAATTCTGCTGAGACTGGTCCTGCTGATTCTGCTGGGACTGGTTCTGCTTATCCTGATAACGGTTCTGTTTCATAGCGGTGTTTCACCTCTTCTTTGAGTTTTCGCTCATAGTCTGCACGGAAGAGACGAAAAATATACGGCAAGGGGTTGCGAAAATGCGCAAAAGCTGATAAAATTGTTGTGCGTGTTATGACGCAGCGCTATTGTTTAATATTATTTGCTGATAGAAAGAGGGACATTTAACATGTCGGGACATTCGAAATGGAACAACATCGCCAAGCGCAAGGGCGCAAACGATGCAAAGAAGGCTAAAATCTTCACCAAGATCGGCCGTGAGATGGCGATCGCGATCAAGGAGGGCGGCTCGGCCAACCCGGACTTCAACTCCCGTCTGCGCGACTGCATCGCAAAGGCAAAGGCAAACAACATGCCGAACGACAACATCAAGCGCACGCTCGATAAGTATTCCGGCGCGAACGGCCAGGTCGATTACGAGGCAAACAACTATGAGGGCTACGGCGTAGGCGGCGTTGCAGTCGTTGTCGAGACGCTGACCGACAACAAGAACCGCACGGTTGCAGACGTTCGCCACCTGTTCGACAAGTACGGCGCAGGTCTGGGCGCTTCCGGCTGCGTATCCTGGCAGTTCGACAAGAAGGGCGTTATCATCATGGAGAAGGGCGACCTCGACGAGGACACCGTCATGATGCAGGCGCTCGACGCAGGCGCAGAGGACTTTCTCGCTGACGAGGAGACCTTCGAGATCTACACCGCGCCGGACGACTTCTCTGCTGTCCGCGAGGCGCTCGAGAAGCTCGGCTACGAGTTCGTCGAGGCGCAGGTCGAGATGGTTCCGCAGAACTACATCACCCTCGAGAAGGAAGAGGATATGGCGCAGATGCGCAAGCTGCTCGATGGTCTCGAGGATAACGACGACGTACAGGCCGTCTGGCACAACTGGGAGAACGAGGCCGATTACGAGGGCTAACGCCCTTTCATTCGAAAGCACGCTTTCGAATGAAGCTGACGAAAAACCGCGCCTTTCAGGCACATTTTTTCGTCCCTTGTATCATTTCCGAGGTACACGCCCCCGGAAATTATGAATTTGCTGCGCAAATTCTATTTAATGCCGCGCTGACGCGCGGGGTGAGCAGCCGCAGAAAAGCGGCTGCTTTTTCTTTTGCTTTTTTCGGAAAAATCTCGTTTTTCCCTGTTTTATCTCTCCAAAATGCGCGGATATTGTGCTATAATATATTCTGAATAAGAATGCAATGAAAGGGGTTTCCCTCTGTGGCTGATATTACCGTACAGAACCTGACCAAATATTACGGCGACCGCCTGATTTTGAAGGATATTTCCTTTGACATACAGCCAGGCGAGAAGGTCGCCATTCTGGGCGCGAACGGCGCCGGAAAAACCACGCTCCTCAACATCCTGACCGGACGTCTGCCGTATGACGGCGGCCACGTCGGCTTCGGACAGGGCCGCACGGCGGGCGTCATCGACCAGATGCCGGATTTTCCGCCCGAGTCTACCGTCGAGGACATCCTCCGGCTCGCGTTCAAGGAGTCGGACGAGGTCGCGGCAGCAATGGACGAGCTGACCGACGAAATGACGCGCAAGCCGGACGATGCCTCCCTGCTCAAGCGCTACGCGCAGCTCGAGACCCGTCTCGAGATCCTCGGCGGCTACAATCGCGATTACGAGATCAACCGCGTGTGCAACGGTCTGGAAATTCCGCAGGAGATGCGCTCGCAGAAGTTCAGTCTGCTCTCCGGCGGCGAAAAAACGCGCATCAACCTCGCGCGCATCATTCTCGAGCAGACCGACGTGCTGCTGCTCGACGAGCCGACCAACCACCTCGACATGGACGCGGTGGACTGGCTCGGCAGCTATCTGGAGAGCTACCGCGGCACGGTCATGATCATTTCGCATGACCGCTGGTTCATCGACCAGTGCTGCGACCGTGTCATCGAAATCCACGACTGCACCTGCGATTTCTACAACGGCAACTACTCGTACTATGCGGTCGAGCGCGAACGCCGCCGCGAGGAACAGCTCAAGCACCACGAGCATGAGCTGGCCGAGAAAAAACGTCTGGAAGCGACCGCTCGTTCCATGCATGAGCACGGCACCGAGCATCTGGCGAAGCGTGCGGCGTCTATCGAAAAGCGCATTGCGCGCATGAAGGTCACAGACCGACCGAAAACCGACAAGAAAATGACCGTTACCTTCGGTGATCCGAACTACGAGACCGAGGAGGTGCTCAAGGTACGAGATATTACAAAAAGTTATGACGGCCGTGAAATATTACATGACGTATCGTTCAACATCCGCAACCGCGAGCGCGTCGCGCTGCTCGGTGCGAACGGCGCCGGCAAGACCACCATGCTCAAGATCCTGCTCGGCGAGGAGACGCCGGACAGCGGCGTTATCCGCAAGGGCGTCGGTCTCAAGCCGGCGTACCTGCCGCAGCAGGTACATTTCGCCAATCCGCACCGCAACCTCATCGACACGCTCATCTACGACAAGAACGTTTCCATGCAGGTTGCGCGCAACCGACTCGGTTCGTTCCAGTTTACCGGCGAAACGCAGATGAAAACAGTGGATATGCTGTCCGGCGGTGAGAAAAGCCGCCTGCGCCTGTGCGAGCTGATGTACGATCCGCTCAATCTGCTCATTCTCGACGAGCCGACCAACCACCTTGACCTCGCCTCGCGTGAATGGATCGAGGAGGCCGTCGAGGCGTTCGACGGCACGCTGCTGTTCGTCTCGCATGACCGCTACTTTGTCGAGCGCTTCGCAACGCGCGTGCTGTACCTTGAAAACGGCCGTCTCATCGACTTTATCGGCTCGTACAGCGCGTTCCTCGACTGGCGCGCAAAGGGCGGCGGCGCACTGCCTGAGGCGGAGACTGCGCCCGTCCCGAAGAAGAAAAAGGCAGCTGTTCCGACGCTGGATGATGTGCCGAAGCCGCCCGAAAAGCCGAAGCGCACGGGCGGTACGAAAAACCTTCAGAAGCAGCTGAGCACGCTCGAGCGCGAGATCTCGCAGCTCGAAACCCAGTCGGGCGAACTGGAGCAGCAGATGGTGGATGCGGCGTCCGACTCGTCGCGTCTGCTGGAGCTCATGACCGAAAAGGAGACCTGCGACGAAAAGCTTGCTGCGAAAATGGACGAATGGGAGGCCGTTGCGGCGGAACTGGAGGCAATGCAGTGAAAAAATACAGGGTATGGATAGGGCTTGCGGTGCTGTGCGTGATTGTCGGCGTGCCGCAGCTTACCTGGAAACCATCGCGGTTCGGTGGCATCTTTCTGATCGCGCTCGCGGTCGGCTGCACGGGGGAGTGGCTGATGGTGCGCGGACGCGAGAAATACAGGGCGTGCCGCGTGCTGGCGCGCGTGGGGCAGGTGCTTTTCAGCCTGTTTGTGCTGACGTTCGCGCTCGTGCAGATCTGCATCATCGGGGTGCATTTCGAGGAAAATGACCCGTCCGCCGCGCCAAAGGCGGACTATTACCTGACGCTCGGCGCACTCGTCAATCCGGACGGACAGCCGTCTGCGGCGCTTGCGGCGCGGTGTGACGCGGCGATCGGCGTGCTGAATGCCAATCCGGCGAGCCGCGCCATCCTGTGCGGCGGACAGGGCGGCGACGAGCCGCGCACCGAGGCGGAGGCCATGCGGGACTACATGGTATCGCACGGCGCCGACCCGGCGCGGCTGATCCTGGAGGATGCATCGAGTACGACCATCGAGAATATCGCGAACGCGAAAAAGCTGCTGCCCGAAGGCGCGGCGGTCGCGGTCATCACGAATGACTACCATCTCGCCCGGGCGCGCCGCCTGCTCGCGCACGCCGGTCTGGGCGATGCAGGCGTACCGGCGAAAACGCCGTACCCCAGTCAATGGGCGGCGGTGCGCTGCCGGGAGTACTGCTCCATTATGGGACTGATGCTCACCGGGCGCTGGTGAATTGCACGATTTGGAGATAGATTATGTTTGAGAAACTGAAAATGCTGTCCGCGCGGCTCGACGAGTTGGAAATGCGCCTGTCCGCGCCGGATCTGTACGATGATCCTGCCCGCGCGGCGCGGCTGCTGCGCGAGAGGAACGAGCTTGAGCCGATCGTCGAAGCATACCGCGCATACGAGCGGGCACAGCAGCAGCTCGCCGACGCGACTGAAATGCTGTCCGACCCGGATATGAAGGAGCTTGCGCAGGAGGAGCTCCAGCAGGCCAAGAGCGACATCGCGCGGCTTGAGGGAGAGCTCAAGCTCCTGCTTTTGCCCAAGGACCCGAACGATGAGAAGAACATTTATGTCGAAATTCGCGGCGGTGCGGGCGGCGAGGAAAGCGCGCTGTTTGCGGCCGACCTGTACCGCATGTACACGATGTACGCGGACAGGCGCGGCTGGCAGACCGAGGTGATGAGCAAGTCCGAGACCGAGCTTGGCGGCTACAAGGAAATCGTGTTCCGCGTCGCGGGCGACCGCGTGTATTCGCGGCTCAAGTTCGAGAGCGGCGTAC
>ERZ839741.3312-NODE-3312-length-13077-cov-3.235448_pt1 | contig 13077 bp, 8 predicted proteins | sample MGYA00519880_ERZ839741 | MGnify/ENA primary metagenome ERZ839741 (study PRJEB31850, sample SAMEA3708851) | human gut metagenome | biome: human gut; feature: human-associated habitat; material: faeces | place: China | collected 2014 ... | reverse complement strand
AAATCATTCTGGACCACCTTGACGGATATAAAAACTCCAAACCGGTGAGAATAGGAAACGATGCCTATCACCAAAGGCAAAACGACTCGTTCGGTTATCTCATGGACTTGATCTACCAATACTATCGACTCATGCCGGGGACGTTAGACGAGATAGAAGACATGTGGGAAATGGTGAAGAGCATTCTCGCCACAGTCGAAGAGGAATGGAGAGAACCAGACAAAGGAATCTGGGAAATCAGAGGGGAAAGCCAGCATTTCGTCTCCTCGAAAGTAATGTGCTGGGTCGCTTTGGATCGGGGAACGAAAATCGCCAATATGCTAAAAAAATACAAATATATCGAACGCTGGCAGAAAGAAGCCGACAAGATAAAAACCGATGTGATGACCCACGGCTGGAAAGAAAAAATCCACAGTTTTTCCCAGACCTACGAAAACACGGCCTTAGATTCCTCCCTACTCCTCATGGAGCCCTACGGCTTCATCGAAGCGAACGACATTCGTTATCACCAAACAGTGAAAGCCATAAAAAAAGCGTTGTTACACAAAGGCTTGATGTACCGATACAACAGCAAAGACGACTTCGGACTACCCTCCTCGGCATTCACGATATGCACCTTTTGGCTCGTGAGGGCTCTTTTCGTCATAGGAGAAAAAGAAGAGGCCCGCTGCCTGTTCGATGAAATACTGAAATGCTCCAATCACTTGGGTCTGTTCAGCGAAGATTTGGACTTCGACACCAAAGAACAATTAGGGAATTTCCCCCAAGCCTATTCCCATCTGGCTCTGGTAAACACGGCCATTCTATTTGCAGAAGAAGACAAGAAATTATCGTTCATTCGACCCTAAAAAAACAGAAAAGAGGCGGTATTACGAAAACATTTCTTCACAATATCGTCATCTCTACTGTACCGGTATTTGACTTTTAATTTCTATATTTGCCCAAAAAGCAAAAATAGGAGAAGGTGCAGCATAAAATTAGCGCAAGCTCTTTTTTCTACATTCACCTTTCACTATCTTTGCTATCAATTAAACAATATAGGTTATGTCGCAAATTAAATGTGTAGGTATTTTAACTTCCGGTGGCGATGCTCCCGGAATGAATGCGGCCATTCGCGCGGTAACTCGTGCAGCCATCTACAACGGATTCGAGGTAAAAGGTATTTATCGAGGTTATAAAGGTTTGATTACGGGAGAAATAACCCCTTTCAAAACGCAAAATGTAAGTAACATCATACAGTTGGGAGGTACGATATTGAAGACAGCCCGCTGTCAAGAATTCAAAACGCCCGAAGGACGAAAAGTCGCTTACGACACACTCGTCAAAGAAGGCATAGATGCCCTTGTCGTAATCGGAGGAGACGGAACATTGACCGGTGCGCGCATTTTCGCCACCGAATACAACTATCCCATCGTAGGATTGCCAGGAACGATAGACAACGATCTCTATGGAACCGACACCACGATCGGATACGATACGGCACTGAACACCATTATGGATGCCGTCGATAAAATACGCGATACCGCAACGTCCCACGAAAGACTTTTCTTTATCGAAGTCATGGGTCGCGATGCCGGATTCCTCGCTTTGAACGGAGCCATCGCTACGGGAGCCGAAGCAGCTATTATTCCGGAGATTTCGACCGAAGTGGACCAACTCGAAGAACTCATCAAGAACGGATTCCGCAAATCGAAAAACAGTAGTATCGTGTTGGTAGCCGAAAGTCCCATCACCGGTGGAGCCATGCACTTGGCAGAACGGGTACAGAAAGAGTACCCGCAATACGATGTCCGCGTAACTATTCTGGGACACATTCAACGGGGAGGTTCACCCACGGCGCACGACCGCATTCTGGCCAGCCGCATGGGTTCGGCCGCCATCGATGCCCTGCTCGAAGATCAACGCAATGTCATGATCGGTATCCGCAACAACGAAATCGAATATATTCCTTTCAATAAAGCTATCAAAAACGACAAACCCATAGACCGAGAATTACTCAACACGTTGAGAAAACTCTCGATCTAATCACGGGGAACAAAAAATTTCATTGCACGGGGCTGCCTGATTTTATTCCGTCAGACAGCCCCGGTTTTATTGGGAAAAGACCGACCTACACCCTCACCCGGTCCAATGGGTCGAGCAACTTGTAAAGCAAGAAAAATTTTGGCTTGGTAGAAATTCAGAAGTGATTTTTATGCAGCTAACTCCTCTCTCCCCCTGCCGTGTCCCGTGGCATTACGAGGTGGCACAAAGTGCCGGAGGGGTTGGCAAATACTGGTAGTGGAGCGAAATAGGAGAGAAGTGTTATTACTCCCCCGGTAACGAGAACAGAATTGTGCATTACCTTCCACTCCTATGTTTATTACTTCCTGTAATTACAATCATGTAAGTGGTCATTAACAAATCCTGTTGATTGTAAAAAGGCATAGCAAGTAGTTGTCCCAAAAAACTTGAACCCTCTTTTTTTCATATCTTTGCTTATTGCATCTGATTCGGGTGAGCAAGAAGGTATTTCGCTCAGTGAGTGAAATGTATGGGTTATTGGCTGATTATCGGGGAAGAATGACAATATGTAGTTAAAGAAACTCCCAAATTCTTTTTGAATGGCGATAAATAATCTTGCATTTGTTATTGCCGATTTGATTTTCAACCTGTTTTTTATAATTCCGTCAAAATGCATTAACCGTTCGACATCTTCTTCGGTCATCTGTGCTACTGTTGCAATTTCGAAATTATGAAATGCGGCACGATAGCCTTCGCGTTTTTTTAATATTGTTATCCAACTTAGTCCGGCTTGGGCACTTTCCAACAAGAGAAATTCGAATAATATCTTGTCTTCTTTTACTAATCTTCCCCATTCATTATCGTGATATGCCACATAAAGTTCATCAGTACCACACCAACCGCAACGTCCATTTATCAAATTTTGCATATGATTCAAAAAGATTATTCACTAATTTACAACTCTAATTACAACAAAAGTATCAATAAAATACCATCTATCAATTATTCGCGAATAACATTTTGTTATTTTTGATGTATGATTATAATTATAGTTTTGTTCACACACCTTTACATTGAGACTGAACGGGACAATGTTATAGGTTGTAGCTTATCGCACTGCTCTTCGAACCATTCAAATATGGACTGACGGTTAATCACAGAAACTAATTTTGGCTTGTCAGTAGGGGCTTTCACCACTTGAAATCCTGCCTTTTCGGTCTTGAATTTCTATCTGTGTACTTCCGAATAGAGTTTTCTCTCATACTCTATGTCTTATCCTAGACGAGTGTTACAGTCCACCTACCGAACCGCTCGTGTGTATTTTTTTACAGAACTTTGTGAACTTTATTCGTCCCGAATGAGGTACGTGAAATTCGATAGGGGAGATGTCATGCAGAGCCGGAGTGGGTGAAGCCACTCAAAGTAACGTTTCAATCCTCTCCCCCTACCGTGTCCCGTAGCCTTACGGGGTGTCGCAAAGCGATAGGGGGAGGTGGCACGACGTGACGGAGGGGTTAGAAAATACAAGTAGGGAGAAAGTTAGAATGTTTTTCTGAAAAGAAAATCGACAGGTTCGCCACACCGATTCGGCAATTCTCCACGGCTCTTTCATTTAAGCTTAGATAAAGGCACATAATTCCCCCACCCACTTCTTATGGGAAGCAGGGATTTTGTTATGATTGATACCCAAAACGTTACGAATCCTCTGAAATTACAAATTATCTCATTTTTGATCCAGCATATGTATCATTGCGGTAAAGTCCAAGGAAAGTTCTCTGATAAGTTCGGCCGTTCCCTTAGCCTTGTCGGAGAGCTTTTTCCTTTTACCTTTCCATATCGAAAGTATTGCCAGTACCATCCTCTGTATCGTGTCAAGGTTTCTGGCGGACCTTGCACTATTCCGCCTGATGAAGTCCTGCCTCAGGTTGCGGTCAAGGTCCCAGTGCATGCTTTCTATTGCCCAATGCATTCTGGCTATTGTACTCAGCCGCCTGGCACTTCCGTGAAAACTGGAGACATAGAACCTCCTCTCGGAAGATTTCTGACCATCAGATTTTCTCTCCGTTGCAGTCCGTATTTCGACAACCGTCAGATTTCCATTCCACTTTTTCCTGTCCGTAATCAGGTCATTTCCACGAAAGATACGGCATACTCTGGTCTCTATTCTACCATGTTCAAGAAAAGGGCCTTCCGAATATACATCCACAGGCTCTGCAAGTTCGACATTGTCCTCAACCCCATATCGCAGAGTCCTCTGGTTTGCCTTCAGCTCGATAAGGAAATCACCGCCTTTTTCCCGGATTTTATCTATGATGGCTTTCTGGAAGGACATGGCGTCTGCCGTAACTATGCATCCTGACACATCCACCTTGTCCAATAGTTTGGGTACGGAAGTTATCTCGTTGCTTTTTTCTTCACACATGTCCGTGGCAAGGGTGAAACCTCCTTCAAGGGAATAGGCGGATACGATGTCGGGGTTGCGTCCGTTTTCAAGTACCGTCCCTCTCATTGCCTTGCCGTCAATACAGAGGATGTCCCCGGCACAACCGACAAGCTCATCATGGAAGGTGGAGGTAAATTCAGACATCCGCTCAGACATGGCTTCATCATCAATATGTTTGAATATACGGCAGAGCGTAGGTTCAGAAGGCACGCCGTCCAACAAAATTCCTAAAGAGCGGAAGCGTTTCAGATTACGCTCGCCGAATCTGATTATATCCGGTCTTGTTATACACTTGCCCAGCCGTCCGAGTATTACAAGGAGAAGAATATCTTCCAGCTTGTATTTGTAGTTTCCCTTGTCTGTCCTGCGGTAATCCGGCACTGATTTCACAAATTCTTTCAGATGTTTCATTATGCTGCCACGACGGCAGAATGCATGTTTCTTTTTTATATATTAGACATGCAAAATATTGCATATCAGCAAAATAAATCGTATTTTCGCATAGCGAAAATTAAGGCGGAAATCAAAAAACGACCTCTGTCGCATTTGATTTCCGCCTACAAAAATAATTTTATATGAACGATAAAAAGAAACACCGGAAGCGGTGCTTCCTGCATCGCTGTGCGCAAAAATAATGGTTTTTCGGAGAATAACAAGGATTATAGAGGTTGTTTTAAATGAAAGAGCCGTGGGCAATTCTCCTCAATTCTCGAATAAAATTTGCATTTGCTCCCGACTTGTTTTATCTTTGTTTTTCTTAGATTTCGAACTATGGAAACGTCCGATCAACAATACACCAACGAAGAGCAACTTATCGAAGATAAATTTCAAGAACTGCTCAACGGATATCTCAACTCCAACCACCGGAAGAAAGTCGAGATTATCGAGCGTGCGTTCAAATTTGCCAAAGAAGCCCACAAGGGAATACGCCGACGATCGGGCGAACCCTACATACTGCACCCTATCGCCGTGGCTCGTATCGTCAGTCAGGAAATAGGTTTGGGCTCTACATCGATATGCTCCGCCCTGTTGCACGATGTAGTGGAAGACACCGAATATACCGTCGAGGACATCGAGAACCACTTCGGGAAAAAGATAGCATCCATCGTCGACGGGCTCACCAAAATATCGGGCGGTATTTTCGGCGACCAAGCATCGGCTCAGGCCGAGAATTTTCGACGGCTGTTGCTTACCATGTCCGAAGACATTCGGGTAATCCTCATCAAAATGGCCGACCGTCTGCACAACATGCGCACGCTCGGTTCCATGCTTCCCAGCAAACAATATAAAATCGCTGGCGAGACACTCTATATATATGCCCCGTTGGCCCACCGTTTAGGATTGTTCGCCATAAAGACCGAGTTGGAAGACCTCGCCTTCAAATACGAACACCCCGAGGCTTACAACCAAATCAAGCAGAAAATCGCCGAGAGCGAAGAATCGCGCCAACAAATCTACAACAACTTCTCCAAGCCGATTGTCGCGAAGCTCAAAGAAATGGGGCTCGAATTCGAGATGAAAGCCCGGGTAAAATCCATCTATTCCATTTGGAACAAGATGGAGTCGAAACACATACCTTTCGAGGAAGTCTACGACCTCTATGCGGTTCGTATCATTTTCAAATGCCCCAACGAAGCCGACGAGAAAAAAGAGTGCTGGGCCATTTACTCGGTCATCACCGACATCTACAAACTGCACCCCGAACGCACCCGCGACTGGGTGAGCCGCCCCAAAGCCAATGGATACAAAGCTCTGCATCTCACGGTCATGGGTCCCGACGGCAATTGGATAGAAGTACAAATACGAAGCGAAAAAATGGACGAGATCGCCGAACGGGGACTCGCCGCACACTGGAGATACAAAGGTATCAAAGGGGAAACAGGACTGGACGAATGGCTGACTTCGGTACGTGAAGCGCTTGAAAATGCGGATAACGACTCACTGAAAGTGATGGATCAGTTCAAAATGGACCTCTACGAGGATGAGGTATTTGTATTCACGCCTAAAGGAGACTTATTCAAACTTGCCAAAGGAGCTACTGTGCTCGATTTCGCATTCCACATCCATAGCAAACTGGGATGCAAGTGTATCGGTGCGAAAGTAAACGGCAAAAATGTACAGCTCAAACAGAAACTGAACAGCGGTGATCAGGTAGAAATCATGACGTCGAATACCCAGACTCCCAAACAGGACTGGCTCAACATCGTGACGACTTCCAAAGCCCGCACCAAGATACGGCAGGCACTCAAAGAGATGGTAGCACGCCAGCACGATTTCGCCAAAGAGACACTGGAACGGAAGTTCAAGAACCGGAAGATGGAGTATGACGAAGCCACCATGATGCGCCTGATCAAGCGGCTGGGCTTTAAAAATGTGACAGAGTTTTATCAGAAGATTGCTGACGAGACATTGGATGTCAACGACATTCTGGACAAATACCTTGAACAGCAGAGACGGGACAATGACACGCACGATGAGATTGTGTATCGCAGTGCCGAAGGATATAATTTGCAGGCAACTCAGGAAGAACCTAGTTCAAAAGAGGATGTACTAGTCATTGATCAGAATCTGAAAGGACTGGAATTTAAACTGGCCAAATGCTGTAACCCGATCTATGGGGATGATGTATTCGGATTTGTAACCGTGAGCGGAGGTATCAAGATTCACCGGGCAGACTGTCCGAATGCCAATCAGATGCGCGAACGGTTCGGATACCGGATTGTTAAAGCGCGTTGGGCTGGCAAGTCAGTCGGTACGCAGTATCCGATTACGCTGCGCGTAGTAGGTCATGATGATATCGGCATTGTTACCAATATTACTTCCATCATTTCCAAAGAGAATGGAATCAGTCTGCGGTCCATCGGAATCAATTCCAACGACGGACTATTCTCCGGAACGCTTACGGTCATGGTGGGTGATACCGGACGACTGGAAGCGCTGATCAAAAAGCTGCGGACAGTGAAGGGAGTTAAACAGGTAAGCAGAAACTAAGCACTCTATGCTAACAGCAAATCTGTTGACAGGTCTTTAATAAAAAGACTGGCATTATCTCCGTCAGGATAACGCCAGTCTTTTTATTTATGATAGACAATCATGTCACGGAAATAGTGCGAAACGATTTATCTCACTTTCTTTCTCTTATAATATGGATATGTAACCAGTATAAAGAAAATCAAAGCAATCACAGCTACCACCTGTCCTGTATAGAGCATCTTATCCGCTTCCAAATCGAAGTAACACGCAACAGCTATTCCGGATGCGAATCCGACTTCGCTGGTCAACAGATGAGTGGTATTTGCCGTACCCCGCTGACAATGATGTGACAGTTTCACGAACATGACCAGAAATTCCGGCATCACCAACCCCAGTCCCAAACCCAAGAGTATGGAAGGTACGCCTACCGGAAAGCCGGAGGCCAGTAGAGTGATGGCTACAATCTCCAGTATGATGCCGACGAGCACCAGCCGCAAAGTTTTTTCTTTCAGAATAAACAGACGCGCCAGCAGCAGGGAGGCAAGATATCCGATGCCCGTACCGACAAAGAACGGTATAGGGATTCCACTGCTTCCCCATACGGAATCGTTAAGGAAACGGTGTACAAGCGGAATCAACAACCCCGGAACGAAGGTGATCAGAATCATATTGATGGCAGGCACCCATCCACGCAACAGCAAAAAGCGATCGAATGAATAAAGCCTGGTCACAATCGGTGCACGGAAAGGCACATACACTCCGGATACCATCAAAACACCTGCTGCTCCGGTAATCACCGATACGGACAATAGATTTTTAAAGGAATAGCTCTGATAAAGCCAGACACCCAGAACAATGCCTATAATCATCCCCAGACGTGCCATCCAGGAGAAACTGACATTTCCGGCACTGCGAAGTGTAGCGTTCGTTATGTCAATGGCAAGTGTGATTCCTGCGGTGGTAGCGATTCCGAAAGCCAGTCCCTGTACGGTGCTCAACAAGATAAGTTCCGTGATGTTCGTCACAAAGGCGTATCCTGCCGTTGCTGCCACCATCGTGGCAAAAGAGAACATACATACGTACTTACGCTTATAAGCATCTACGAGATAAGCATGGAACGGACCGATAAGGAACATTCCTAAAGTGAAAAAAAGAAAGATCACTCCTGTCTGTGCCACCGGTACTCCGAGACGGTCTGCCATCTCAACGGAAAGTACCGGAAACAAGATATACAAGGAGATAAACAACAGCAAATTAGCTACGCATATCCGCATAAAATGAACTGTCCACAATTTAACTGCCATATACTGTTTTAATATTGTTCCTTCTCGTTAGGGAAGTCGCAATTCTTCACGTCGGATACGTAACGGCTGATAGCGTCAGTCATCACCGTATACAGGTCTGCATAACGACGTAAGAAGCGCGGACGGAATCCGTTGTTCATTCCAAGCATATCCTGAATGACCAATACTTGTCCGTCAACATGACCACCGGCACCAATACCTATAATAGGTATCGTCAGTTCGGAAGCCACACGTTCTGCAAGAGTAGCCGGTATCTTTTCGAGTACGATGGCAAAGCAGCCTGCCTCTTCGAGAAGATGAGCATCACGAATCAGCTTTTCAGCTTCGTTGTCATCTTTGGCACGTACCGTGTAAGTACCGTATTTATTAATAGACTGAGGCATCAGTCCCAAGTGTCCCATCACCGGAATACCCGCACTGATGATACGCTTCACCGTATCGATGATTTCTTCTCCGCCTTCCAGTTTCAAAGCATCGGCATGGCTTTCCTTCATAATGCGGATGGCAGAAGCAAGACCTTCCATTTCGTTACCTTGATAGGAACCGAAAGGCATGTCTACTACGACCATAGCGCGTTTTACGCCACGTACTACTGATTTAGCGTGATAAATCATCTGATCGAGAGTAATAGGCAATGTAGTCACATTACCCGCCATCACGTTCGAAGCGGAGTCGCCTACCAAAATTACGTCCATTCCCGCACCATCTACGATCTGTGCCATTGTGTAATCATAAGAAGTAAGCATAGATATTCTTTCGCCTCTTTGCTTCATTTCAACCAGGCGATGAGTAGTCACCTTTCTTGTGTCATCTGATATATAACCAGCCATGTTTCTTAAATTTTAAATTAAAACTAGAAATTAAATAAGGCGTCAACGCCATCAAAAATTGCGGCAAAGTTATAACATTTCTTTCATAAGTGAGAAAGAAAAAGAAAAAATCCTTTCAAACACCTCCCCAAGTTAATGAGAAGGCGGCCAAAAAGACAAATTAAGAAGATAATAAGAAAGAACTAACGGTGCAAGGCCAATAAGTGTTCAAAGGTCATTTCCGAAAAGTCATCTATTATATAATGTGCTTTTCCGGTGATGGCCTCTCTTGTATTGGTAGTGGCAAGACCGATAACAGTAGCACCGGAAGTCATTCCGGCTTGCAGGCCGTGGAAAGAATCTTCAAAGACGTAGGTGTTTTCGGGGGTGGCTTCAAAGATTTCCATTCCCAACAGGAAACAGTCGGGAGCGGGTTTTGAACGGGCAAACATTTCTCCGGTCAGGATGCGGTCTACCATTCCTTTAAATTCGGGATGGGCGTTATAGACGTTTTGCATCTTCTCTTCGTTGGAGCTGGTTACAACGGCTATTTTTGCTCCGTGTTTACGAAGATCGGCAATAAAAGCTTCTACACCGGGGATGTACTCATAGGACATGCTTTTCTCATAAATATTGAGTCCGGCCGTAATCTCTTGTTGAGCTTCGGGGAGGTCCGAGAAATATTTCTCGTAAATCTGGGTCAGCGTCTGTCCCTTGATGCGACGGCCGAAGTCTTCTTCATTCAGATATTTACGTCCCTGTTCATCCCAGAAAACAGTGTACTGTGTTTCCGTATCCATGATGACACCATCAAAATCGAACAGTGCCGCAATTGTCTTTGTTGTATCCATATGTAATCTTTCTTTTTACCTAAAACGTTAAACCTTGTGTATTGAATTGTGCAAAGTTCCGAATAATCATCGAATCAGGCAAATAATTCGTACCTTTGCCCCACTTAAAAAAACGTAACATTCGTTTTCATCCAACAATCCATACGAGCGCATGAGCAAAAACGATCCGCACATATTAGGAAAAGAAAGCATCGGTAAGCTACTGTTGCAATACTCCATTCCCGCTATCATCGGGATGACAATCACGTCTATCTATAATATCATCGACAGCATCTTCATCGGTCACGGTGTGGGTGCGATGGCTATTGCCGGACTGGCGGTGAGCTTTCCTCTGATGAATCTGGTCGTTGCTTTCTGTACACTCGTTTCGGCGGGTGGTTCTACCATCGCTTCTATTCGCCTGGGACAGAAAGATATGAAAGGGGCTACGGAGATTCTGTCACATACGCTGATGCTCTGTATCACAAATTCTTTCTTTTTCGGTATCCTGTCTTTTATCTTTCTTGATGATATACTGACTTTCTTTGGTGCCAGTCCCGACACACTGCCTTATGCACGGAGTTTTATGCAGGTGATTTTATTGGGAACTCCCATCACATACACGATGATCGGCCTGAATAATGTGATGCGTGCCACCGGATATCCGAAGAAAGCGATGCTTACTTCTATGGTAACGGTAGTAGCAAATATCATCCTCGCTCCTATCTTTATCTTTCACTTTGAATGGGGAATGCGGGGAGCGGCTACAGCAACGGTTATCTCACAGCTGATCGGAATGGTATGGGTGGTGAGCCACTTCTGCAAGAAAGACAGTACGGTGCATTTTGAGGGAAAGGTCTGGAAAATGAAAGGAAGGATTGTAGAGAGTATTTTCGCTATCGGCATGTCTCCTTTCCTGATGAATGTCTGTGCTTGTGCCATCGTTATCGTGATTAATAATAGTTTGCAGGAACATGGAGGCGACATGGCTATCGGTGCTTACGGAATCATCAACCGATTGCTGACGCTTTATGTCATGATCGTATTGGGACTGACGATGGGCATGCAGCCGATTGTAGGCTACAACTTCGGAGCACAGAAGATAGACCGGGTGAAACAGACGCTAAAGCTGGGAATTATTTCCGGTGTAGTGATTACAAGCAGTGGCTTTCTGATTTGCGAGTTTTTCCCTCATGCAGTATCGGCAGTCTTCACGGATAGTGATGAGTTAATCGGACTTGCGGTGGACGGTCTTCGGTTGACTGTACTTATGTTCCCGTTTGTAGGAGCACAGATTGTAATCGGTAACTTCTTCCAAAGTATAGGCAAAGTAAAAATAAGTATTTTCCTTTCGTTGACGCGGCAGTTGCTTTATTTGCTGCCTTGCCTGTTGTTATTCCCGCATTGGTGGGGACTGAAGGGAATATGGATCAGTCTGCCGGTATCGGACTCTTTAGCATTTATTACGGCAGTTATCAGTCTGATGATTTATATAAAGAAAGTATCGAAAGAACATCCGATAGCAGATAAAGTGGCGGAATAAAGCAAAAAGGACGCTATGCTAAAAGATATATCAGTATGAAAAATATTTAGGCACGAATACACGGATTAAGATTACTTCTGCAATGAATGCATCTCATAAAAGCCGCGTTAATCCGTGCCTAAAAGATAATAATATTCTTATTCGCTCTTTATACTTTTCACCGGATTCTCATTGGCGATGTGCCACGCTTTCAACACAACGCAAACTACGATCAGCAATAAGACAAACAGCGCCGTACCCACAAACAATAACGGGTTCATATAAATCTGTTCGGCAAACTGGTCAAGCCATGCCTTTCCGACAAAACAGGAAACAATGGTACCAATCAATATGGAGGATGCGGAGACATACAGAATCTCGCGTATCAACAGACGCAAAATATGAGAAGCTTCGGCTCCATTCACTTTCCGGATAGCTATTTCTTTGCTTCGACGTTGCGTTTCATCATTCACATATCCGATCAATCCCATTATTACAATCAGCAGAATAAAGCTTGAAGTGATCCAGACTGAATTACGGAAACGATATACACTCTTGTATATATCCTTTATCATACCGTCTACAGAACTGAAATGCAAGGCTACATTCGGAAATGTCTTATCGGCAAACTCGTTCAGACGTTTCAGATTTTCATCATACGGCTCTTTCAGACGGACATCAAATACATGATTGGCATTCTCCGATCCTATCAAGACAATAGGTGCCTGAGTTGAAAAGAAGCTATAGTTGCGGACATCCCGGAAGACACCGACAATCGTACCCTGTATATCATTCAGTTTCTTTCCTACCGCCCCATCTGTCCATTTCATCAGACGTACCAACTCTTCATTCACCAATAAATCGTCCTGTTTCTTAAGAGTGCTGCCTTCGATAATCTTTATTCCCATTACTTCGGGATAGTTATAACTGCAATAATTAAAGTTAAGTGTAGCGATTCTTTTACCGTCATTACTCATCAGTCCGCGTGTCCAGTACTCGCCCAACACTCCATTTACGGCAACGGTCACTCCTTCTACCATCGGTTGGCGGTTCAAATCGTCTTTGATATGCTCCACCGATTCTTTAGGCAACCATGTCTGCGCTTGAGCTAATCCGGGCACGACGATACCCATATCACGGCTCATCAGATGACTGTACTGCAACAGAGTGACCAGCAACAATCCCAAGACGA
>ERZ839741.3309-NODE-3309-length-13084-cov-3.907591_pt1 | contig 13084 bp, 10 predicted proteins | sample MGYA00519880_ERZ839741 | MGnify/ENA primary metagenome ERZ839741 (study PRJEB31850, sample SAMEA3708851) | human gut metagenome | biome: human gut; feature: human-associated habitat; material: faeces | place: China | collected 2014 ... | reverse complement strand
GTATGTGGTTTTCGATAATAGCGAATCGTTCCAAATGGCTTATCTGGACCGGCCAAACGATTTGTTCTGGAAAAAGCCTGCATAAGTCCATGATAACGAAGATTCTTATCTACAAACAAAGTATTCAGTGTCGGTGCATCAAATCCTGTCAAAAACATACCAACAACAATCAAAAGGTCTACTTCCTGACTTTTCACTCTATTTGCAAGGTCTCTATAATAGTTTTGAAATTCTTTACTTTCAACACCAAAATTGGTTTTGAATTTTTTATTATAGTCGTTAATAGCCATCGTCAAGAATTCCTTTGCACTACTGTCCATCGCAGTTGGTTCAAAGGTTTCATCTTGAATTTCTCCGATTGCATTCTGTTCTTCATTCGCTGCAAAAGAAAAAATGGTAGCTATCGTAAGAGGCTTTTCACATCCCTTTTGCAAGTTATTCAACGTCTCATAATAAAGTTTTGCGGCTTCAACACTACTAACTGCAAACATTGCATTAAACCCCTTAGCACCAATATGTGCACGATGGGTTTTTACTCTGAAATTATCTAATATATATTGAGATATTTCTCGTATTCTCTCCGGATGTAACAATGCTTCTTTCGTTTCAGCGGCTGTCAATTTCTTCTCATCCTGTTCCATCTCAATATCTTTAAACTTCGGACGAACATCATTATAATCCACTTTAAACTTTAAAACTTTTTCATCTCTAATTGCATCTGTGATAACATAAGAATGTAACTCTCTGCCAAATACTGATGCCGTTGTTTCAGCTCCCAAAGCATTTTCTGGAAAGATAGGGGTTCCCGTAAACCCAAATTGATAATACCTTTTAAATTTCTTTTTTATATTTTTTTGTGCTTCTCCAAATTGTGAGCGATGAGCTTCATCAAAAATAAATACAACCTGCTTATTATAAATTTCCAAATTCGTCTCTGATTTTATAAGATTATTCATCTTTTGAATTGTAGTAACAATAATTTTATTGTCATCCTTCTCAATATTACGTTTTAATCCAATGGTATTTTCCGAACCATTTACACTGTCAGGTGAAAAACGCTGGTATTCCTTCATCGTCTGATAGTCCAAATCTTTTCGATCAACCACAAAAAACACCTTATCAATATAATCCAGTTCTGTTGCTAATCTAGCCGCTTTAAAACTCGTAAGTGTTTTACCCGAACCTGTTGTATGCCAAATATATCCACCACTTTCTGTTGTTCCCCACTTTTTTGCATTATAAGAGCTTTTGATTTTCCACAAGATTCGCTCTGTTGCTGCTATCTGATAAGGACGCATAATTAATAAGTTATTACTTGTATCAAAGACGGAGTACGTCAATAAAATCCTTAAAATCGTATTTTTTTGAAAAAATGTCGCAGTAAAATCTTTTAAATCTTTAATCAATGTATTATCTGCTTTCGCCCAGTTCATCGTAAAATCAAAACTATTCTTATTTCTTTTTGTTGTATTTGCAAAATATCGACTATCCGTACCATTAGAAATTACAAATATCTGCAAATATTTATATAAAGAATTATCTGAGTTAAAACTCTCTTTACTATATCTATTTATCTGGTTAAAAGCCTCTCGAATAGCGACTCCCCTTTTCTTAAGTTCAACTTGGATAAGTGGCAAACCATTCACCAGAATCGTTACATCATAACGGTTAGCCTGCGTTCCTGTTTGCTCAAACTGAGAAATAACCTGTACTTTGTTCTTTACTATATCTTTTTCATCCTTCTTTACAAGATATATATTTTTGATATGACCATCATCAAATACAAAATCATAAATATAATCATCATGAATTTTGCGAGTTTTGTCTATATGATTATCACTTGCTTTATCTAAATATTCCTCACAAAATCTTGTCCACTCAGAATCAGTAAATTTAACATCGTTTAATATCTGCAATTGTACTCGCGCATTCTCAAACATTGCTTCAGGTGTTGTTAGGTCTGGTAAATATTCATACCCTTGATTTCTTAAATCCTGTATGAATTCATGCTCCAAATCAGCTTCTGTCTGATATGTACCAGTTTCACGCACACATGATGCATATTTTTCATATTTGTCTAATACAATAAAATTATTTGATTCTGCGATAGAATTATATTCATACATTATTCTGCCTCCTTCCAAAATTTTGCGTTATCTATTAAATGTTCGAGTAGTAGTTTCACCGTTTGTTTTTCCGCTTCTGTTGGCTCTTTTACTTCTTCATTTAATAATGTCCTATGACTATAAAAATTCATTACACGTTTCGCATACACTTCTTTATCGTCAGGTAATAAATCCGACCACTTCTCATATCCTAGAAAATTGGCTGCCTTTTCATATAGATTTCTCAGCAACGTAAAATGATACTTTTCAACCTTATTTTCTTCAATTGCTCGCTTAAGTATCCCTATCAGATGATGATGATAAGAAAAATTTTCATTAGAATCACCAAATTTTGTATCTAACTCATAACTTCCGTCCTCATTTTTCTCCAACATATATCCATTATTTTTAATTTTAAGTTCGTTATATAACACGTTATAAAAAAGCGGACTATGTGTTGTAATAATAAATTTTAAATCTGATTCACTTTTACGAATTACATCCGAAAGATTCACAGCCATCTGAATCAAATGATTATCATCCAGCGAAGTCACTGGATCATCAATGAATATGTATTCCAGTTGATTCAACTTGTCTGTCTCCCTATCGCTTTCCTCAGGCACATTTAATACTGATACAACCTGTTCTAACAAACTATAAAAAATGCTCCAGACAAAGTTGCTTTCTTCACCTTTAGATATTTTAATATTTTCTATGTCCTCATCATTTCCCTTTTTTAGTGAAAACGTAACCTCTGAAAAATCTTCATTAAATTTCGGTGTTAATGCATGATTATTAATGTACTCTTGAAAATTACTAATCACATTCAATTCCTGTCCCTGTTCAACAAAGACCCACTCTGTAAACGCATTTGGATGAATTTTCAATTTTAAATTAGTATCATTATCCAAATCATTATCCCAATAAAATAAATCTTCGGTAAAGGCATTGTAATATAGTATCTTTTTGCTCGCCAATCCGTTTTCTTCTTCTAATTCATTTTTAGGTGCAATCAATTCTTTAAATGCCCTCGAAAGTCGTGTTTTACCAGTACCATTAAAAGCATATATTAGCTGTACTTTTTTATTGCACTCCTTCAGTTGTATTGCAATCTCATCTAAACTTTTCCCCATAGTATACCTCTAGTTCTTCATTTAAAATGATAATAGTTTATCTCTATAATATTCGTATTGCTTTTGTCTCTGCTCAATTTCGGCAGGCAGCCCGTCTACAATATCATTACAAAGTATATCAAAACGATTGAGAATATCTACAATTCTATTTTGTTCAGCTATTGATGGTAATGGAATAATAACATCATTAAGTTTATCCGGTGTCACCTCGATTACCTTTGTTCCATGTGCATATTTTTGCTTTTGGCTAAAAAACATACTTGTGTGAAAATAATATGATAAATACTTTGCATTCTGATTATGATGTAAAATAGCTGTATGCCCACTCACTGCAATCTTATTTTTTCCCGTCCAAGCTACACATTTGCACACATCTTCAATATTTTCGCTTGTAACTGCCATTATAATATCATTGGGTTCTGCAAATTTTGATTTATCTGCGGCAGTTTGGGTAATCATTGTAATTGTCTTACTAGCACTCGTTCCATAATAAGTATATATTTGCCCATAATGAATGCATGGAACTCCCTCTTCACAAAAATCTTTTTTCTGAAAGTTTCCTCCTCTTGTAATCGTAGCAATATCACTTAATTTAACAACCGCATAACCAAACACGTACTGTAAAAGTTTAATCAAGCTCTGTCTGTCTGTCTGTCTGTCTGTCTGTCTGTCTGTCTGTCTGTCAAGATTGTGTTACCTGTTTCGGCAAATGTCAACAACTGATCTCGATAAAATTCATATTGTTTATTTCGTAATTCTATTTCCGCAGGTAATCCAATATTAAGATTCGAGCAAATTGATTCAAAATTGTCTAGCACATTTGCAAAACGTTCCTGTACCTCTAATGGTGGAAGCGGAATCTCTATGTTTTCTATTGATGGGACATTAGAGTGAACCACTTTGCTTTTTATTTTTCCTTTACTTTTTTGCAATCTCGCGTTATATGTCGAAAGAACATAAGAAAGATACTTAGGATTTTGTTTATGTTTCATAACAACAATATCACCACCAGCCAAACACTTTTCATGTCCTATATAAGCAATAGACTTTGCAATATCTTCAACACTTTCACCGGTAATAGCAAATAAAATATCTCCATGTTCAAAATACTTTGGCGATGAAACATATTCTAATTTTGTATGAGATATACACTTTTCAAACCACGTATTATAAGTAGTGTATATTTCTCCATATCTAACACAAGGAATCCCCTCAGATGTCACTTGGTCACGTTTAATTCCTGAACCACGATACATCTCGGTCGCAATATCTTTTAATTTGACAATTGGAATTTGCGTATCTACTGATAACATTGTATCCCGATAATATTCATACTGCTTTTTTCTGGCTGTAAGCTCGGCTGTAAGCTCGGCTGTAAGCTCGGCTGTAAGCTCGGTGAAATTGTCTAGAATGCGGACAATTTCACGTTGTATTGGCAATGGTGGAACAGGTATTTGAATATTTCCCATTACATTACTCATAAGCTTAGGATTCCCCATGCCACGTCTTACATATTTAGGTGCTTCTACTTTCAATACATGATAGAGATACTTTATCATACAATCTGAATTTATAACTTGAAGCAATCCACAGACATTTGTTACATTGAATTTTCCTTCTCTATAAAAGACCGTTCCGGCATTTGCCCCATCAGTCGTCCACGTTAGATATTCACCATCATAAGCATAAGTATTGATTTTTCCCAATTCACCATTATTTTCGGTTTGCGACGAATACACTGGATAATCTCCCACATTATTACTAATATCCTCTTTCGATATTACAATTCCTCTGCTTATACAACAAAGTTCTGATATCTTCTTTGATTGAACTCCATCTGGACACATCTCAGCAATCAGTTCATCTAATTTACTCATTTCCACCTTCACCTCCCTGCAACATTTTCTTTACTTCTTTATCAAAATCCGAAACAATTTTCTGTGTTTTATTAAATTCAACATATTCTGAAACAGCTTTTCTATCTGCTGTCTTCTTTGAGATTCTACCTTTGCCTTCCAGAACATCATATTTTCTAAATGCTAAAAATTCATTAATACTGGCTGCAAATACCGTCATAGTAAATGTGTTTTCTCTCTCTATCAAATCTTCTATGTAATCAAAATATCCCGTGACAGCTCGTTCCAACTGACGAATCTGTTTCTCATCAAGATAATTCTTTGCAATCGTAACATCTGATTTTAAGATTCTTCCATCAGGAGAATTTTTCCATGTAGTTAATCCCATATGTTCTTTGGTATGGTCTGCTTTTGTGTCAATGATTTCTGCAGCAGTTTGTCCGGTAATTGCGTAATGAAACTTGTTTTGAACCATTGCATAAAAATCATGTGTTGTTTGAGAATCTTTGTCATAGTCAATACTGCACTCTGCAAATATGTCTGTTATCTGCTGCCATATTCTTCGTTCGCTTGCTCGGATAGAACGTACTCGTTCCAACAGTTCTTTAAAATAATCTTTACCAAACGCTGTTTTTCCCTGCTTCAAGCGTTCATCATCCATCGCAAAACCTTTTATCATATATTCCTTCAGAATCCCTGTTGCCCATATTCTAAAGTTTGTTGCTTTTCTTGAATTAACACGATATCCAACTGAAATAATTGCATCAAGGTTGTAGAACTCCATATTTCTTTTTATATCCCTTGAGCCTTCTTGTTGAACTATTTCCATTTTGGAAACAGTTGAAATTTCATTTAATTCACCCTCTGCATAAATATTTGCAAGATGCTTACTTATTGCTGGAACACCAACACCGAACAATTCAGCCATAGCTTTTTGTGTCAGCCAAATTGTTTCATCTTTTATTACGGCATTAACGGAAACATTTTCTTCAGGAGTATTATAAATCAAAAATTGTAATTCTTTATCCATAGTTACCCCTCTATTTCCGCAATAATTGCATCTATTTCAGAACGTAGTCTATCTATATTCTTCACTGTTTTCTTTATTTCTGCATTTAAAACATCAATATCAATAACCTCTCTTGTATCTTTCTTTTCCACATAAGAGCTTACAGATAAATCATAATTGCCTTCAGCTATTTTTTCATTATCAACATTTTGGGAAACATATTCTTTTTCTTCCTTACTATCAAATAGCTGCATGATGGCATCAATATGTTCCTGTGACAATACATTATTATTTGTCTCTTTTTTATAAAATTCTTCTCCACTTGCATCTATAAACTGAATTTTCGTGTCTGTTTTATGTTTTGAAAGCACCAGTATATTTACCGCTATGGATGTACCATAAAATAAATTTGGTGCAAGTGAAATAACTGTTTCAACAAAATTATTGTCAACTAAATACTTTCTAATCTTCTGTTCTGCTCCTCCTCGATAAAATATACCAGGAAAACACACAATAGCTGCCCGCCCTCTACCAGAAAGATAGCTAAGGCAATGCAGAACAAATGCAAAATCTGCCTTAGATTTCGGAGCAAGCACTCCTGCAGGTGCAAAGCGATCATCGTTAATCAGTGTTGGATCATCACTACCAATCCAGTTTATAGAATAAGGTGGATTAGACACAATTGCATCAAAAGGTTTTTCATCTCCAAATTGTGGGGCAGTAAGGGTATTTCCCAATGCAATATTAAACTTATCATAATTGACATTGTGCAAAAACATATTCATACGAGCAAGATTATATGTTGTATGGTTTATCTCCTGGCCAAAAAAGCCTTCCTGAATCACATGGTTATCAAATTGTTTCTTTGCTTGCAATAATAACGAACCAGAACCTGCTGCTGGATCATAAATCTTGTTAATTGTAGTTAGACCATGTGTCGCTAGTTTTGCTATCAATTTTGATACGCTTTGAGGCGTAAAAAATTCTCCGCCTGACTTACCAGCATTTGCAGCATAATTTGAAATCAAATATTCATATGCATCTCCAAATAAATCTATCTGATTATCCTCAAAGTTTCCAAAATCAAGTCCTTCAATGCCTTTAATAACCGCTGCCAAACGTGCATTTTTATCTTTTACTGTATTTCCCAATCGGTTGCTCGTAGTATCAAAATCAGCAAATAACCCTTTAATATCTTTTTCTGAAGGATAACCACTTGCCGAATTTTCAATAGCATCAAATATCGCTTTCAAATCTGTATTCAAACTTTCATTTGTATTTGCATTTTTAGCGATATTAGAAAATAATTGGCTGGGATAAATAAAATACCCCTTCGTTTTAATTGCATCGTCTATAATTTCTTTTGTAATGATTTTATCATCTAACTCTGCATAGTTTACACTTTCATCTCCACCTTCAATATAATTTGAAAAATTTTCACTGATAAAACGATAAAAAAGTGTTCCTAGTACATATTGCTTGAAATCCCATCCGTCTACAGAACCACGAACTTCATTTGCTATTTTCCATATTTGAGATTGTAATTCTGATCTTTGTGCCGCACTTGACATACCGATACCTCCAATGTTATATTAACCTCTATATAAGAGTCTTTATTCAAAAAAATCTGTAACCATTCAAATCCGAACAGTTACAGGATATTATACCACATTATAGCCAAAATCGAAAGTAAAGATCAATGTCCAAAAACATAACTTTTTCGTTACTTCTCCGTTGTTATCATCTCATTTTATCTTTGTGTAACTTTCTTACCAACACCTCTGTTTCCTCAATCCTCCTCTCCAACTGTTCCAGCGTTCCCACTCGGTTCTCCGCTTTTATCTCCTCCTGCACGCTCTCCACACTATACTGCTCTTTCGTCACAAGATTCTGATATGCCACCAGCCTATAATTATATCCCTCATTCCGATAATCTGAGAACACTGGTGCCACTTCTCCCTTACTCGTCTGCCACCTCATCAATCTTGGAAACCAACAGATTCCATCCACTATCAACTCCTTGAACGAATTAAGCAACTCTCCTAATGCAGTTAGGAGACCTCGGAAGCTATTGCCTGCTTGAATTTCCCTCTTTCCCTCTACGGCATTGGCATATTCCTCTATCAATGGAGATAATGGCATATAGGAAGCAATATACTGTTTCAGGTTAGATAGACTTTCCTTAAACTTCTCAAGCTTTGAAGCTTCTTCCTCATACTCATATAATTGCGATTTCATAATGGTAATCTGATAATCTAATTCCTCTGCTTGTGCCTCCTTGCTGCTAATATCTTTATTTATTTCATCCAGCTTCTCTTTTTGTGTTTTACTCACTTCCTTATATGCCAGTTTCTTTGCAAATAAATCTAGATCTGAATCCTTGACCTGCTCCTGCAATTCTTCCAAACGCTCAGTTTCTTTGACAACTTTATATTCCATAACCGACAAATCATGATTCCGTCCCAGCTTTTTCTCAGCAAGTTCTTCCTTCACATTGAACTTGAAACACGAACCTGCTTCTTCCCTTAGTTTATCCTGTAATATTACAGATAAACTTTCCGGAGTGAATACATTACGCTTGGACACCTTCTTTGCCAGTCCTTTTTTAGCACCTTCCCATACCGGAACTCCTACCACATGCATATGAGGACTTGCCTCGTCAAAGTGTATCACTGCATTTGCCACTTTGAAATTCGGAAGAAATCTTTCCATTGTGGATAACAGATAAGCATACACATTGTACATCTTTTCCTTTTTATCCGTATGTTCTTCCCAGAACTCCTTATCCCCACATTGAAAGATAATTTCAACTGCCATATCCTGATTCAGATTGGCTACATGTTCAAAGTAATCCTCTATCCGTCTGTCAGCCCGCTTTTGCTTTTGATTATATTGTTGTACCGCTTCGTCAAATTCCTGATGATAGACATTTTTCACATCCTGATACAAATCTTCCGTTCCCCTCAAAAGCAAAATATTGTCGGAACTGTATTCCGGCGATTTATACTTTCGCAAATTGTGTTTTGCTACTCCAAGCAATTTACTCTTACTTGTTATGGCACTCTTTCCATTGCTAATGTGTGCCGAGTAAGAAACATTACCCATAGGCACCTCTCCTTCCTTCTTAAATCAGATTTCCCACTCGCTTATCATCTTGGCTTTGCCATAGATGATAACCCCCTAGCACTTTTGTCAAATCCAATGTTCCATTGTCTCTGCCAAAAATGCGGGGCTCTCCGAGGGGTTTATCTTGCTACCGCAAGAGTTTAATAATCCGTACTTTTAATAACAGCAGATTCTAAATTCTTCTACAATTTAGAATCCGCTTTCTCTACTTTACAAATTCTTAAACTCTTTTCTCAGGCATAATCCATGTCCAGAAAGCTGTTCCATCTTCCTGCTTTCCTTTACCCGAGACAATCCCTAATTTCTTCTTAGCAGATAATAAAGTATTTCTCTTAATTCCCCTATGAGATGCTTCCTCGATAATGTCATTTGATGCAATCTCACTAGCACTTCCAAAAAACTCCTTTATAAATTCCACTGCTACATCCAACTTTTTCTTACCTCTGCCTTCATTTCCCATCAATAATTCATCAATGGTAATGTCATAAGGTCCGATACAAGTCATCCCTCTATCTTCTGTCATCTCAAATCCAATGGCATCTCCTGCCGGTGCTAAAGAGGATTTATCCTGTGCCATAATGCGAATATTCGGTTTATCCCGAAGTCTTGCAACTAAGAGAACACTTCTCGCTGTTGCTTGAATATCAATAGAACCAAGTCCCCTATAAGTTGATTTGCTTCCAGATGCTTTATTCATGTGACCAATCAAAATCACTGCACATTGATACTTTTCTGCAATCATTCCAAGCTTCTTTAATACCGGACGAATCTCATTTGCCCGATGCATATCTACTGTTGCTCCAATATATGCCTGAATCGGATCTAGAATAATCAGTTTTGCATTTGTCTCTACAATTGCCTGCTCTAACCTTTCATCCGTCATGCTAAGTTCTTTTTCTGTTTCATCAATTACTCGAATCATAGAACAATCTGCTCCATTTTGTTCCAGTCTCGGCTTAATCGTATCGTCAATTCCATCTTCTGCGGTCTGGTAAATAATATGAATTGGTTCATAAGGTCTATCATCATCACAGGGAAGTGGTAGACCTTTACTCAACATTGCTGCTAATTTTAGTACTAATGTTGTTTTCCCCTCTCCTGGATCTCCCTCAATAACTGTAATCTTTCCATATGGAATATAGGGATACCATAACCAGCTCACCTCTTTTGAAACTACTTCTTCCATGTGAATTAGCTTCAATTCTACTTTCTGTTCTTCGTTCATTGCTTTTTCCTCCTAAATTTTGTGTTGTCGGTATTAGGAGCCAATGGTATAATCATCTTGTTACATATGATAACGAGTGGCTCCGCTACTCTTATCCAAGTCCGAAGCTCTGCAAAGCCTCGGACTTTTCTTTTTTATCATCTGAATGTCTATTAGCACATCTTCATCACCACCTTTTCTTTTTATCTGTCATACTGCTTGTGATTCATTTCTGAAATATCCAGTCTCTTCCCAAACTCTTTTATCTGAACAGTAATAACTATATTCCGACGAATCAGCAATCTTTATTGCTGTCCCAAATTTGAGAATTCCTTGTTGAAGTCCAACCCTTACATACTGTGCATCCTTCCCAATTGCTGCTGCAATTTCCTTTATTGGTACATTCCGTCCTGTAAAAGCTGGTAAATCAACCTTATAGATTACTTCCGGCATCTCTACCACCTCCCTTGTTATAGAGCATTATTTGCTCTGTTGTGTTTTGTATTATACAGACCCTTTATTGCTCTGTCAATAGTTTATAATTTGATGTTGACTATTTAATTTTAATATGTTACTTTAACTTATACAGGAGGTTGATATCATGAATACAGGTAAAAAAATTAAATTAATCCGAACTTTTCGTGGATTAACACAGAAAGAGCTTGGAGAAGCGTGTGGCATACACGAGGTAGCCATTCGCAAGTATGAATTAGGGAAGAATATTCCAAAACCAGAACAACTACGTAAAATTGCAGAAGCTTTGAATGTTAATGTAAATGCACTAGTGGAATTTGATATTGAAGCTGATGGAGACGTATTACCATTACTCTTTGCAATTGATGAAGTATTTGATATTTCATTAAAAGAAGTCGATGGAGAACCTGGTATGTTTTTTAATAACAAAAGTCTCATTCAATTTTTAAAAGACTGGCAGGCTATGAAAGAGTTACTCGCATCCGGAAGCCAGACCGCAGACAATTATGAGATATGGAAAACCATACGTCCAAGTGTTACAAAAGTAGTCCATGAGGATTAAGTATTTATCTGTTCGCTTATCAGCTTGCTGAATTTAAAGCGAAAGGAATGGTGCTTATGAAGTTACCCAACGGATACGGAAGCGTTGTAAAACTTTCCGGAAAAAGAAGAAAGCCTTATCAGGTCAGAAAGACAACAGGCTGGCACTACGATAAGGAAAAGGACAGACAAGTTCAGGATATGATTACAGTTGGATACGCTGCTACAAGAGCTGAAGGCTTACAGATGCTTGCAGAGTACAACAATAATCCATTCGATACCAAAGCTGCCAAGATGACCTTCTCTGATGTATATGAAGAATGGTCCAAGCGTAAGTATCCTACTGTATCCGAATCCAATGTCAAAGGATATACCGCATCCTATAAAGCCTGCGGTACCCTCTACAACAAAGTTTTTAAGGATATTCGATTAGTGGATTTGCAAAATGTCATTGATACCTGTGGTAAGAATTATCCTACTCTCAGGAAAATCAAAGTGCTTTTCAATCAGCTTTACGATTACGCCTTGAAAAACGATATTTGCAACAAAGATTATTCCAGTTTTGTGGATGTAGCACAGTACAAAGACCGCAACCCGAATAAGTATGACAGAAACAAATTTGAAAAGGATGAAATTGAGAGAATCTGGGAACAGAAAGATGATAAGTATTATCAGATTGTTCTGATGCTTCTCTACAACGGAGTCAGAATTTCAGAATTGCTTGATTTGAAAAAGGAACATGTTCACCTCGATGAACAGTACTTTGATGTAATCAGCAGTAAAACAGAAAACGGCATCCGAAAAGTGCCGATTGCCGACAAGGTTCTTCCCTTCTACAAAAGTTGGTACGAATCCACCCCCGACTGTGCATACTTGCTGCATACGGAAGACGGTAAGCATTTTACCTACAGAAACTACTATGACAGCTACTTTCATCCATTAATGGAGCAGTTAAAGATTAACCGCACACCGCACTGTTGCAGACACACATGCGTGTCCATGTTGGCAGAAGCTGGCGTAGATCAGACGATTATTAAGAAGATCGTGGGGCACTCCGGAGCTATGACACTTACAGAAAAGGTATATACCCACTTTGATATTAAGGAGTTAGTAGATGCGATTAATCGAATTTAGCAATCAATCGGTGTCATTCGCAGATTGCAAAGCAATCTTGCTCATGTTGCGCTGGCGCGCTATATCATCCAGCAAATATATTTCGATTGATGCAAGCATCATCTCAATATATTCACTGTCTGCTGCACCGCTTGTAGTAACGCGCAAAAAGGACATTCCCAGATTGCTCTGAAAATGTCCTATACATATCATTGATATATTTGTTGCATACTTGTTGCATATGTGTTGCATTCCATTGAAATTCCAGCACATCTGACAACTTCCCACAACCTCTGTAACCCTTGTAAAATGGGCTTTTCTTGATTTCTCTGTATGAGAAAAATTATCTCTTGCTGAACTGTGGAGCACGACGAGCTGCTTTGAGACCGTATTTCTTTCTTTCTTTCATTCTTGAATCTCTTGTTAAGAATCCAGCCTTCTTTAATGCAGGTCTGTTTTCTGCATCAGCCTGAACTAATGCTCTAGCGATACCATGTCTGATAGCACCAGCCTGTCCTGTGTAT
>ERZ839741.3303-NODE-3303-length-13099-cov-3.209598_pt1 | contig 13099 bp, 9 predicted proteins | sample MGYA00519880_ERZ839741 | MGnify/ENA primary metagenome ERZ839741 (study PRJEB31850, sample SAMEA3708851) | human gut metagenome | biome: human gut; feature: human-associated habitat; material: faeces | place: China | collected 2014 ... | reverse complement strand
ATACGGCTTCCATATTGTAGACAAATTGCTTTTGTATCTTTTCGTACTTCAGCGGTTCTATTTTGCGGTCCCATCTGAAAGGGTTATATCCCAATAAATCCTGCGAATAACCTATACGGATAGGAACACTGGAGTATTGCGTATTACGTGTGTCGCCAAAGTTCTTCAAGTACTCCAAATCCGTATTAATATAGAAGGTACCTCCGGTCAGGTCGAAGTTCTGTTTAATAGCCAGTTGTCCGTAAGCGTTAAACATCTGTTGCTCACGGTATACATCCTTATTGCTTTCCGAATCGTATCGTTGGGTAATATACCGATTGTATTTGGCCGGTGTTAAATTAAGAGTCAGACTCGGCAGACGATTGGCTCTATAAGTGCGATAAGCCCAATATCCCGATAAATATTGATTCTGGTAGCGATATGCAGACAAGGAACTCTCGTTCGCTATATCAATGGCTTGTTCCAAATCCAGTTTCAAAACCGTTTGTGCCGGAGCTTCATATAAAGCGCCTACCAAGCATGCAATGCATAAGAAGTGTTTCATAATTCTCTTTTTCTATATATAAACCAGTAAAATAGAGGTACAATAAATAAACTGACCAATGTACCGATAACCATCGCTCCTATCATGGCTATGGAAAGCGGTTTCTGAAGTTCCGAACCCATATCAAACGAAAACAACAAGGGAACCATGGCGAATATGGTGGTCAGAGAGGTCATGATAATAGCTCTCAAACGTCTCTTACCGGCAATATGGATAGCCTCAACCAAAGGTATTCCGGTTTTACGCAACTCATTAATAGTATCCAGTTTCAGAATAGAGTCATTCACCACAATACCGCAAGTTACAATAATACCGATAGCCGACATCAAATTCAGCGTATGTCCAAACACCCATAAGGTAATCAATGCAAAAGCTGTATCTACCGGTATCTCCAACAGCACGATGAACGGCTGCAAGAAACTCTCGAACTGTGCACACAAGATAAAGTACATCAACAAAAGCGACACAAACAGAATAACAGTCAGTTCTCCCATCATCTTTTCATTCGAAAAGAAACTGCCTGAGAAATCCACTTCCCACTCATTCTTTTCTTTAACCGTTTCCTTCACTTCCTTCATAAGTCGTGTAGGGTTTTCAACATCATAAAAACTCAACGGAATATACTCTCCGTTCTTACCGGCCGTAATACTCTTCAAATCCTCAGCCGGAACAATCGATACCAGCTCACTCAGCGGAATATAATTCACCTGTCTGTTCTTATCAGGCTGAGTTTGAACCAAAGTTTCATTCAGAATACGATTCACGCTTTTTTCTTCTCCGGCAATGCCGATAGGCAAATATTGCTGGTAAGAACGCAAGGTAGACACTTTGTTTTCTTTAAAAGCAGTGCGCAACACCCTGGTCAGTTCCTCGTAAGCAATGTTATACAACAGCAACTTTTCCCGGTTCACCACCAAATTCAACTGATTACGGAAAGCAATACCCGTCGGAGTCATTCCCGTTGCCTGAATAACGTTCTTTTCCAACTGCTGTAATTGCTCGGCTTCGGGAGCTTTTGATTTATTGGCAGCATGAAGCTCTGCCACGATATCTGCCTCCCCTGTCACAAACAACTTCTCAAAAATAGTTTCGGGAGGAGAAAAAGATATCACAGCCAAAGGATATTTCTCTTCCACTTCCTTCGTCAACAAATCCTGCAATGGAAGTATCTCTGTGGGTGTCCCGGTCTTAAAATAAAGTTCCGCTTCGGTTGAAGACAACTCACTTCCTCCATTCAATATGTAATCCTGCATACCCACATAAGCCGTATGTTCAGTCACCTTATCATCTGTCAGTTTCATCAGCTCATCCACCCGCCGATTATTCTCGTCCACGTGAATATTTTCATTCCATTCGATACGCATTATCAGTTCGTTCTGGTCTATCTCCGGCATCCTTTCCTTTTCCATAAAATAAAAGAAGAACACACAAACAGGCAAAGTGGCCAAAGTGCCCAACAGACTAATTTTCTTATGAGAAAACACCCAATCAATACCTTTATCATAAAAACCCTCCAGCCATTCGTTTTTCAACAGATTATCAAATCTCTTGGACAAGAAGCTTTTGCTCCGTATGCCTAATCTATAGAATAACAGATAAAGCACAGGTAAAAGCATAATACCGGTGACATACGAAATCATCAATCCCACTGTGATGGAGAAAGCCTGGTCCATAAAGATAGCACCTGCAATCCCGCTCATAAATATCAACGGCAGGAAGACAGCAATGGTAGTCAGTGACGAACTCAACATCGGAGTAATCATTTCCGTAGTTCCCACAGCACATGACCGCTTCAATGAATATCCCCGCTCCCGATATTGAGAAATATTCTCCGTCACAATGATAGAGCTGTCAATCATCATACCCACAGCCAAAATCAAGCCCGACAATGAGATAACATTCAATGAAACATGGCAGAAATAGAAAAAGAAAAAAGTAATGACAATAGAGGTCACCATACTGATACCGATAACCAACGGCGAGCGGATATCTCCCAAGAACAATATGGCAACAATGAAAATAAACAAGAATCCTAAAGACAAATTCTGTTGCAAATTGGAAATGGTATAATCCAACAATTCCGTCTGGTTACGGCTTATACTGAACTCAATATCAGGATAAAGAGAAGCAAAATAATCGGTCGTTTCTTTCAACTTCTCCTTCATTTCATCCATATTCTCGTCACTCTGCTTTATGATAGCCAGAGTAACCGCTTTTTTACCTCCGGCAACGGATAGCCCGCTTTCTTTTTGTGATACGACATCCACTTTGCAAAGTTCCTTCAATTGCAAAATACGGTCTCCCTTACGGATATATATATTCTTCACATCTTCGGTGGTACGTAGCAACGTAGCAATACGGATATTATATTCATAATACCCATCCCTTACCAACATACTTCCCGGCTCCACATTATTGGAAGCCAATGCATTCTCGATATCCTCCACCGTGATACCCGTCATGGCCAGTTTATCTTTATCGGGAACTATCTGAAGTAATTTTCCGGGGACACCGGTAATATCAGCCATTGCTACCTCAGGCAACTGTTCGATGCGGCGTTTGACCACATTTTCCGCCAGTTCGCACATATCCAGAAACTGTTGCTCATTCGTGCCCTCATAAGGCCGGTCATTCTTCAGTGTCATGTTCAGATAGAAAACCGGAATATCCGTTGCACTTGCCTTTATTGCTTTAGGACGCGCCACCTCTTTGGGCAGGCTGTTCATGGCAGCATCAATCTTTTCATTGACCTCTATAAACGCCAAATCCGTATTGACACCAAACTCGAACTCCATGCGGATAACACCTGCACCGTCACGAGTCTCACTTTTTATTTCTCTCAATCCCGCCACCTGCAATAATTGTCTGCGCACCGGTGTAACGACTGTATTCTCCAACTCACGCGCCGAAGAGTTTTCTCCCGACACCTGAATGGTAATTTGGGGAATAGCGATGTCAGGCAACAAAGACACCGGCAATGAGAAATACGTCACCAGCCCGATAATAAAACAGGCAGTGAACGCCATCAGCACGGCTATAGGGCGTTGTAATAAGAACTTTACCATTTGCTAATTCTTTTCAGATTCTTCAATTCATTCAGAATGACAATTCTCAATTCTTAATTACCTTGACAGGAGCTTCATGAGCCAAATTTACATTACCGGTGACTATCACTTCCATTCCTTCCTCCAGACCGTCTGTGATGGTATACTCTTCCATATTTTCCAGCCCTGTATGCACATAATTCCACATAGCCTTACCGTCTTTCAGCGTAAATACCACCTGCTTGCCCGAACGCAGAACAACAGCCGTTTTAGGAATCACCAACTGCTCTCCTACCGAACGCTTCACACTGACTCTGACATTCATCCCGTCAAAGAGTTTATTGCCTCCATTCACCCGCGCCTTTACACGCACCATACCATTTTCATCCACCAGCGGATTGATTTCACTGATACTTCCCTGACGTACACCGGCAGCGGAAGCATAAGGAGTCACTTCCACTTTATCCCCTACCTTAATCAGAGGCAACTCACTTTCAAGCACAGTGAAATCAACTTCCATCGTACCGGCGTTAATTACCCGGCAAAAAGCTTCTGACGTTTTTGGAATGTTATGTTCTTTTTCGAAGAGATTGGCAACAACACCATCGAAAGGTGCCACCAGTGTAGCTTGTTCCACATCATATTTGGCAGACTCATATTGGGCTTTACTTTGCTCATAACCACTTTTTACTTTTGCCAATTCCAATACATCGGCCGGCACAGCTTTCAAATTATCGGGTGCATACCCCTGTCCTATCAATACATCCTGCATCTCCAGTGTGGACTGGGCCAATCCATTTTTCTGCTGTGCCAACGTATTATTCAACTTAAACAAATCAAGTTCTGCTATTTTCTGCCCTTTACGCACCACATCTCCATTTTTCACCCAAACATGGGCCACTACTTCTGCAGTGCGAAAATACAAGTCGGCATAATCCTTTGCCGTAACCTTCCCATTACTGATCAGTTCATGATTGAATACTCGTTTTTCCAGCGGCACCACCGTCACCTCATTGGGCAATGAGGGCAATACAGTTTCCACACCTTCTTTTTCCTTAGAATCTTTTTTTTCATCAGAACAAGCTGCCACTGTAGTGGCCAGCACCAGCCCATAAGCCAATATGTGTAATTTCATAGTCATGTTATTCTTGTTTAAAAGACAAATAAAAATATTATATTTGAATAAAACTCATTTTCCCTCTTCTTTTTTTGTTAAATTTTCTTTTTTAGGCATTTATACAATTCAGTACAAATAGGAATATCAAAGTAATTTCTTTATTTCCTCCCTCATTTGCCTGATGGCCGTGGATTGCACCTTCGGCTCTTTCTCCATTACCATCCTTGCGGCCTGTTCCAGTTTTTGCCGTTGATAAAACCCCGGTTCCGCATATAGCTTTGCCAACAGAAAATAAGGATAGATTCTGCCCGGCAGCCGATGGGTGGAACGAATCAGCCAATATTCCGCCTCTGCATAATTACCCGCCTCCTGCTCGTTCTTGCCTATTATGTTCAGTATCATCGGGTCGCCACTCACCTTCAACGCCTCCTTCATAACCACATTCGATTCCTCATTTCTGTGCAGTTTGTGCAGGGCATGACCGTATTCAAACAGATAGCGGGCATTCCATTTCATGTCTTCGTATATCTCCGCATAGACTTCCGCCGCCTGTTCATAAGCCCCCGAACGGTAAAACATCTGTTTCCGGTGCCATGCCGACGAAGCCGTCTCACGCACCTCCTTCCACCGATACACCCGGTAACACCCATAGCCCGCCGACAACAATAAGAACACGGTTCCCGCCATGCAAACCAATGGGCGTCGGGAGGAAAGGGTCTTTATTGCGCACCCTGTTACCAGCAATGCCAGGGCAACGACAAACAGAAGGAACTGGAACGGATAGGAAGAAAAGGAGAACACGGCCAAAGACAGCAGTGCACCGCACAGCCCGTACTCCTTCTGCCTGTGCCCGGCATAACCGCTTCCGCCCACCACCAGCAACGCCATCAGGAGCACGGGAACTCCCCATGCCATCGCCACCTGAAGATATTCATTGAACACATATTCGGGTGACCCCGCCACCCGTTCTTCCGTCTCTGTATAATCTCCCACCGAGAAATAATCCTCCTGCGCCTGCCCATAGGCACCGGGGACACCGTCCCATCCGTATCCGCGCCACGGTTGTCCGGCTATGGCGTGCACGGACACCTTCCACATCAGCAGCCTTCCGTCTGCCGAGTCCTTCTTCATCAGGTAAACACCAGCAAGTATCCCTCCTGCGAGCAATATCAGCAGAATTGTTCCCGCTTTCGTCCGTCTCGGGTGACAACGGATGTAGGCGTGAATCCCCTTCCGGTAATGCATATATGCGATGTATGCCGACGAGACCGCCCCGGCCATCCATGCCGAGCGGCTCATTCCGGCCGGCAACACACAAATAAGGAGTACCAACACGGATAAGGCTATATAATAGATTGCCGTTTTCTTTTCCTTCCTACACTTCAGCCATTCATACAGACAGACCGGAAGCGTCATGGCAAGGAAACCGGAGTAAGGTCCCGGATTGTAGAAAGAGCCGGTAAGGGCATAGAGCGAATGCTTGGAGACGGTAAAGCCATATACCTGTGCAAGCCCCCATACCGCTTCTACCGCACCGGCAAGGATGAAGAGCCAGGTGATTAAAACCGGTATGCCATGCAATGCCTTCTTAATAAAAGAACTGTTCTCCATGCTCCTTCAATATAAATAACTGTTCCTCACGTCCGCGGCTCAAATCACGCAACCACAACACGGCACCGGAAGGAATACGGTCATACTTCAGCCTGTCTGTCACCGCTGTCTGCCTTCCCAACGATATCCAGCCTTCTGCGCCATTCTGGTAAAACAATTCATACTCATCGCCCGGACGGATAAAATTATCATCGTTGCGGGGAACAATATGAATCCTGTCCACCCGGCATTCTTTCTTCAAATCAACGGTTATCGGTTCCCTGTTTTGTTCTTTGGACTGATAATAGGACAGGATATCCCCATCCGTCATATAGTTCCCTGTATGCCTCAAGTCCATGGCAGCCGGAATCCGGTACAGTTCCGCATCCAGTTTCAGTCCGTCTTTCCCATAAAAGGCGATTTCGGCTATCTCGGTATATCTTACTCCCGGAGGAGTGATGCGTATGTATCTGACGGGACTGTCGGGAAGTGAGTCCAGCCACACATAGTTTGTCCTGATTGTATCCTTGATGTGTGCCAACAATACCGTCTGCCGGAAGTCCGCCGAACGTGCCCCCTCTATGATACTTCCGGTCAGGGCCGCCACGTATTCCTTCATCTGGATGTGGAGGGGATACTTCCTGAAAAGTTCTGCTGTCCGGGTATGTAAAGTATCGGGGACATAGGTATGCACCTTTCCATCCTTATCCAGGCTGAAAGGGTATCCGGCAGCTGAATAAACCCCTCCTTTTGACTTCTGATACATGGGAAGAAAACGGATGCCCGGCTCCAGATTGTGGAAAGTCACTTCCTGTCCGGCACGTTCGGCCCTGTCGACAGCCGTCATTGCCCCGCATGAGAAAATACAGAGACTGACCTCTTTCACCTCGGGCGGACATTGTATCTTTACCTTTGCGCTGTTCTTGCCGAAATATTCAGCCGTCACATCTTCCAGCTGTCCCCAATACTGCTTACGGAAAACTTTTCCCTTGGGACGTCCGTCATCCGCCCCTCTTTCCGGCTCCGTCTGGGTAATCCAGAATGGGACAAACAGCCCTGTGGTATCCCTTAATATAGTCCAGGAGTGCGCCCCGCTGATATAAGGTGAAGCAATGTAGCAGTCGGTACCTACAGGGATGCCCAATGCGCGGAGGATATAGACCGTGATGTCGCATGATTCGGGACATTGCCCGGTGTGGTGGTCGAGCAGGAACAGACCGCCGCAATGCGGGAGGCTGAAGTGGGTATTCCATATAAATCCCTCTTCTTTAAACTTCTTACGGACAGCCTTTACCACCTCCAGCACATCGCTGCCGCCATACATCGAATCGACGGTTGCGGCATACCGGTCATAATAGACCCTTCTCCATGCTTCCAGAGGCTCGTTTGCAATGCGGTATGGGAGTACATATTCGCAAAAGTCATCAAATGAATAATATTTTGCCCACGGACGTTTTCCCCACACTTCAAAAGCATGGTCGATATTGTCTATCAGATAGTCGGCTGTTATGACCTCCGCATCATATACCTTGCGGGTGTCTCTATAAGAAAAATGACTCCATACCCTTTTCACCGAATCCAGCCACGGGCCTTCGCGATATACCGTAGCCATCCATCTCAGGCTCTTCAGGGAATCAATCCGGGGGTCGGCATAAAAGTAGCAGTTCTCCATGTGCTCTATCAGGTAACAGGCCGCCTTGTATTTCAGCTCGTCGCCGGCATAGTGCTCCAGCACTTTCTCCAGTTCGGCCCTGTTCTTACCGGCGCGTTCCAGAGTGCCCTCCATGCCGTTCCTCCGGCTGCAGGCCATCACCAGCGACAGGCACACCACCCATAAACCAAGAAAAAGTATCCTTTTATTCATTTCACTCTATCTTTTTAAATACCCTGTCCCAGCGGATATGTCCGTCGGCAGGGTCTTTCGATTTCCATATTCTTGTTGCTTTTCCCACTATGTAGCTTTCGGGCAGCAGTCCCCAATACCGCGAATCGCGGGAGTTCTCCATGTTGTCGCCCGATACAAAGTAATAGTTCTCTTTAAACCGATATTCCCTTATCAGGCTGTCGCCCAAGTAAATAAGTTTATCCCTCAATGAAAGTTCCTTTTTTTGTTCGTACCTTATGATATGTTGATAAAATAATATTGAAATGCTATCCAATGATACCACCTGCCCTTTTGCCGGGACAGGCAATGGACCGAATTCCTTTATCGTCCATCCCAACCGTTTGCTCCACGGAAAACTCTCCATAACCACTCCCCGTGAATCGTTTTCCGTCAGGGCGGAGATGCGTCTTTGGGCGGCCATATTTCCTAATTCTTCCCCTGTTCCGCGTATCCTATAGAATCCATTCCTTATTTCCAGCGTATCTCCCGGCAGGGCGATACAGCGTTTTACATAATACAGCATGACATCCATCGCCAGGGAGTCTTTCTTGGCAGGATAAGGGAAATTGAAGACCAGCACATCATTGCGCTTAATCTTTCCGACTCCCGGCAACCGGTGAATCTTCACCTCCTTGTCTTCCAGTGCATCCCAGATATTGAAGATGCGGGCTCCCATTATCCATTTGTTCACCAATACATTATCGCCTGCCTGTAAAGCGGGATACATGGAGTCGGAAGGAATATGGAAGGTAGTGAAAGTGGTGACCTGAAACGATATAAAGACTATAATCAGAATACAAATACTGAATAATACGGTTAACAGTCTGTCTGCTATCCGTCCTATTTTTTTTCTAATCAAATCTTTGTACTCCATCTTATAGTTTCAAAATATATAAGTTATCATCATCGGTGTATTTCTTCAGATAGAAAGTATTGTCTATTAATACTCCCATCAGGTATAAATCATCGAGCTCGATACGTCTTACAGGATTCCCATCCCAAGAGTACACATCAATATATGTTTTCTCTCCAAACTTATCAGTATCCTGATTCAGCATATAAAAATATTTTTCATCAGCATTTATATTATACATGTAGCAGGCTCCCTCTTTGATGTAATTCTCGGCAGAAGCATTCTTGTAGTTGATGACAGAGGCCGGAACCAGCCTTTTGTCGGTCGTATTGATGTTATACAGCTCTATCTGGTTGAACTTGCTGCGTCCTATGATTAGTTTGTCTCTGTATACGTGGCATACCAAGTCATAGGGAATATCTTTATTGTCGAAATATCCTTGGGCTACACTGATGCTGTCGTATGATTCTTGCGTTAAGAGATTCACCAAATGGACTCCGGTTTCTTTTGGGGCAAGTTTGTAGACGCAACACAATGTGTCATTCACCGAGCATATATATTGATAGAAATTCGGTGTGGTCTTGCCGTTCGTCGTTTTTAGATATACTACACTGTCGTTTTCGTATTTGAATTCCTTTATGGCGTAGTTATCGTATAATTTGAGCTCCTTTCCGCTGTTATGCATCATCTGTACATTCAGCGATAACTCTTCCTGCGCCCTGCCATAGGTGCCAAATGCGGTACTTTTCTTTAAATCGGTAGGAAGTATGTTGAATGCGGGAGCTGTTTTATCGCTCTTTAATAAAATCATGGAATCATAGGTTGTCATTTCTGCTATATCACACACCAGTGGGAGCGGCTGAGGCAATGGCTTTCTTTCTTCAGTCATCTCTTCCCAGTTAATTTCTGTAATTAATGAAGGCGAGTGGCTTCCTGTTTTTGGCGTGCAACCTGCAATTCCGGCGGCTATAACTAGCAGACTATATAAATATATATATTTCATTGTACAGAGTAAGCTATGAGATTTATCGCATGGCTTATTTTTTTATTTATAATTAAATTAGGCCATTCAACTCTAAATATCCGAACTGTATATCATCATTGAACGACATGATAATTCTATTGCTATTATCATCATAGCAAAAGTCTGTTATTTTCCGATTTATATCTAAAGTTTTAAGATAGTTTCCCTCGATATCGAAAACAAAGAATTTTGTAGGATAATAATCATCGGTTCGCTTGTTACCGCCTGAATATGAAGCGATAATCTTATCTTTGGCTAATGCTACTTTACTATAGTAATGAGTTGCAGTCGGATTTTCTTTCCATTCCGGTCCATAAATATTATATTTCAAATTTCCCATTATATCAGTTATTACCATTAAATCATAGCCTGTATAGCACTCCACACAGATGTTTTTAGTTTCTGAAGCAGTAAAACAAACACGTTTCTTTTCTATTTCAGGATGGTTTTCTTTTAAAGGAAGTATTTTACCTGTTTGCATATTAAGACGTGCCAACATTTGTTTGAAAGAAGAAGAACTGGTAGGGGAAATCATTCTGCCTATAGCCAGCGTATCGCTGAAAAATTGATATACATCTGGGAATATTCCTTTATCCATTTCCATTTTCACGTTTGGCATATAGAAAGGATTAGCAAACGCACTATCCACATTGTAACTGAATATTTTTTGTTTTCCATAGTCGGATATATATAAATTCTTGCGTATATTGTCTATGCCAATATTCCCAAGAATTGTAATTTCACCAGGTCCTTGTCCCAATTCTCCTATACTTTGCACGTAAGTAAAATCCTGCATGTTAAAAATATGAATAAGCTGATTTGAGGATTTATGGTCTGCAATAATCAGATGATTATCCATAGAATATAAACGTGTTGTAGAGCCTATCAAAATATCGCCAGTCTGGAATTCTTTTACTTTCTGATAACAGTTTTCTATTTTGTTACGAACTGTCTGGTGTTTTTCGGTTGTCGCATTATTAGTGCAACCGGTTATGGCTAACACAATAAATAATATGTTTGCTATTTTTCTTAACATAAGTATTTGCTTTTAGAAAGAGAAAAACAAAAATTAGGATAAGATTCAATTATCACAAATTCTATTTTTCTCCTTCGTTTTTACTTTTAGGGAATTCAATCAAGCTGTTCGGCTATTAATTCCTCTTTTTATAGATTTGCTTCTCTATAAGTCGGAAACCAGTAATGGCATAAACAACCATCACCATTATCCAAACAACCATTTTCGCACATTGGGTTTTCATCATCATCAGCCAATGCTTCCACATTAGCCAAAGCCAACTCAGACATCACATCCGATTTCTGAGAGTTATACACATTAAATCCTGCTACCAGAGCAAACGCAGCAACAACTGTTGCTTTTAAAATATTCTTTTTCATCTCTTTTTGTTTTTTCGATGATTTATTAATCTTGTTTTCATCTTTTGTCGGAAAGAACTCCACCGCAAAAAAACAAACAATCCATTTGCTAATTGCAGAAGAGAATTCTCCTTTATCGTCTGCTTTCATTGATCAATCCAAATTAAGAACTATAATGTTATAGTCTAAATCTTCAGACTGCGATATCGCATAAAAATCACCTTGCCTAGAAGAATATATAAACAACAGAGGAAAAGTTTATTTTTCCCTTTCTCGTTCTTCTCTATTTGTAATAGACTTTTATACCGCTACCTTTTGTGTCTATAAAATAGCCACAATAAGCACCTACTTCCTTAATGCCACCTAATACAACATGAACTGCAAAGGTATTATTTTAAATGTAATAATTGTAATCTTATTAAGTAGTCATTGGTCATATCATCTACTTTAATCCATGTATGATCATCTAAATAAAAAAGAAGATGATTGTCTATAACCTCTTGTGCCATATCGTTGTCTAAATGTTCCGAAATAATTATTTCTTCAGTTTTTCTATCCAATAGAACCCATTTTATATTTTTCTTTGCTATATTCTGCTTATCAAAAGTTTGAAAAGAAAGTAACAAATAATTTTCCGAACAGGCAAAATTATGTAGAATGGAATAACCATCCAGTATTTGGGGAGTAATATCTTTTAAACCCATCTTTTCAATTGGAATTCTTTGACGTATATCAAAACTATACATATTCTCCATTTTGTCAAATGTCACTAATGAAAGTTTATCCCGGTTTCTATCATAATAATAAACCATAGAACCATTGTTATTATATAACATTGGGAAATAATGTAGTCGGCAATTTTCTGTTATACTAGAATCTAAATGTATAACTGTCTTATCTAAAGAATTTAAAGTCCAAATACCTTCCTTTTGCTCATTATCAGTATAAATTGGATAAAAATAAGTCATACTATTTTTATCCAATTTGGCCATATCTATAAAAAAGTCTGAAACAACATACGAAGAAATATAATCGCCTGAATAATCATACAATTTTATTTTCATATCACCTTTATCGAAAATACAGAGCTGTTTATTATAGGTATCCAAACAAAAAGCTCCAATTATCTTGATTTCTTCCGGTCCTTCCTTATATTGGGTTATCCGCTTTAAAAGTTTACCTGTGATAGCATCAAAAATAAGAATACCTTCCGATTTCCGGTCTTTGATAAATATTTTGTTTTCGTCTAAATAAAGATTTTCAACTCCATATATTGGTAAACTGTCATTCAAATGCAAATCCACATATTCTATATTTTTCACAAACGTGGAATATTTAATGGAAGGAACAGTCTTACTTAAATCTATTTCCACACTATTCTGATTTTTAATACCAATACAAGATGGCAATAAAATAAAAAAGTATATAATCCAATTATATTTCTTCATATTCTTTTGTATATTAATTAATCTCCACAGGTAGTATATTTTCCAGAACATTCATCAGAATAACGTCCTATTTTACAGCAACTATTATCGATGTCTAAGTAGTATCCTCTCCAATTTATTCCTTCACTTTCACCATTACTAGCCAATGCTTCCACATTAGCCAAAGCCAACTCAGACATCGCATCCGACTTCTGAGAGTTATACACATTAAATCCTGCTA
>ERZ839741.3302-NODE-3302-length-13104-cov-4.697601_pt1 | contig 13104 bp, 5 predicted proteins | sample MGYA00519880_ERZ839741 | MGnify/ENA primary metagenome ERZ839741 (study PRJEB31850, sample SAMEA3708851) | human gut metagenome | biome: human gut; feature: human-associated habitat; material: faeces | place: China | collected 2014 ... | reverse complement strand
GGTCTGGCAGCAGCATTTGGTCTGAATCCGCTTCTCGGCTTATGTATGGGTTCTATGCCGTTAGTTGGAGGTCACGGAACGAGTGGTTCCTTCGGACCGCTTCTGGAGCAGGAATACGCAGTTGTAGGCGCAACTACAGTTGCCCTGGCATCCGCTACATATGGTCTGGTATCCGGCAGTATGATGGGTGGTCCTATCGCCCGTGCCCGTGTTGAGAAACACCATCTGAAATCAACCGCAGCCGAGGAAGGCAATGCAGTTGACGAAGTAGCATCGCCGATCGACGGTCAGAAATTCACCACCGCGGCTGTATTCCTTGCAGTTGCAATCGGTGTTGGTACCTTCATTTTCGCGTTCTTTAAGAGCATTGGTCTTACATTCCCGACTTACATCGGTGCGATGCTGGCAGCAGCCGCTATCCGTAACATCTGGGATGTACAGCACAAAGATCTTCCGATGGAAGAAGTTGACGCACTGGGCGGTCTGTCCTTGAACCTGTTCTTAGCGATGGCAATGATGAGCCTGAAGCTGTGGCAGTTAGCAGCTCTGGCGCTTCCGATGATTGTTATCCTGTTAGTTCAGACGGTTGTTATGTTCCTGTATGCAAACTTCCTTGTATTCAACATCATGGGCCGTGATTACGAGGCAGCTGCAATGACCACCGCATTCTGTGGTTTCGGTATGGGCGCAACCCCGAACGCAATGGCAAACATGAGAGCACTGGTAGAGCGCTATGGTCCGGCTCCGCGTGCATTCTTCATCGTACCGTTAGTAGGAAGCTTATTCGTAGACTTCTTTAACTCCATGGTACTGACTACTTTCATGAACCTCTTATAATTTGACGGCTGGTTCAGCAAAGTATCCATTTAAAATATTCTGATATTGAAGTAGCTCCAACCTATTTCCTTCCCGGCGGTTCTGGATTTCCAGGCCGCCGGGATTTTTCGCGTGCAACGAGCGAAAGTCCGTGCCTGCACGAATTAATACTTTCGGAAAACGCGCGCGTGTGGTATTATAGAGAAACTGGAAAGTTGAAAAATATTTTTCGGGGAGGTGCTTTGTGAAAAACAAACTTGCAAGGCAGCCATTACCGGATAAAATGTGACATAAGAAAGGATTTCATACAGATATGAACAGCATGAACATAAAGATCAAATATTTCACAGACGCCATTGACCGCCTCGCCTACATTGACGGCAAATCTGACTGGATCGACCTGCGTGCGGCGCGTGAGGTGGTGCTGAAAAAGGGTGATTTTGCCCTGATTCCGCTTGGCGTGGCGATGGAGCTGCCGAAGGGCTATGAGGCGCATGTAGTTCCGCGTAGCAGTACCTTTAAAAATTTCGGCATCATCCAGACCAATCATATGGGTGTGATCGATGAGAGTTACTGTGGAGACAACGATCAGTGGCATTTTCCGGCATATGCGCTGCGTGATACAGTGATCCATGTCAATGACCGCATCTGTCAGTTCCGCATCATGGAGCATCAGCCGAAGATCATATTTGAGGAGACGGAGAAGCTTGACAATGAAGATCGCGGCGGCATCGGAAGTACGGGAAAGAATTAATAAAAAGGTTTGGTAAAAATGAAGCAGATAAAGAGGTTAAAACGAAAAAAAACAAGTCTTTTTCTGGCAGCAGCGGTGCTTTCACTGGGCATCCTTTCCGGCTGCGGCGCTGAATCGAAGGAAGCGAAAGAAGCGCGTATGACCGGAATCGAGCAGTTAAATGCAGGTAATTATCAGGATGCGATCGATTCGTTTGGAAAAGCGCTGGATGAGAGCGATGGGATCGTCAATTCTTTTGAACTGGATGTTTTAAAATATCGCGGCGAGGCAGAATACAAACTGGCGGATTATAAGGCGGCAGCGCAGACCTATGGAATTCTGGCGGAGGTGGATGGAGGAAAAGCGGAATACCTCTATTATAAAGCGGCTTCGGAGGCAGCAGACGGACAGGCGGAGGACGCCGAAAAGGATTTTGCGGCAGCGGAGGAAAAGGCGAAGAACAGCAAAAAAAGCAGCGCCGCGGCTCCGGGGGTGAGTCTGGCGTTTACGGCGCTTGCATCGGCGGCGCGGGATGCCGGGGACAGTGAACTCGCAGCCCAGTACTGCAATCAGGCGATCGAGCGCGGCGTATCGGGACCGGAGATTTATAATCAGCTTGCGATCAGTGAAATGGAGGCTGGCGATTATGAGAGCGCGATGTCCCATTATGAGGAGGCGCTTTCGCTGGCAGACAGTGAGACGGCGCTGGTAATCCGGCAGAATATTGCGGTTCTCTATGAGAAAGAGGGCGATTTTGCGAAGGCGCTGGAAGAGTTTAAGGAGTGTCAGGCAGCCGGTGCGGACACGCCGGAGGTGCAGAAGGAAATCCGTTTTCTGGAAAGCCGGTAAATGTTGGAGGTAATATGGCAGAATTGTTCGATATGAAAGAACTGGAGGAGCGCGTCATTCTGGTGGCGGTCAGCACCTCAGATGAAGATGATACGGAGGCGTCCCTGGATGAGCTGGAAGAACTGGCGGATACTGCCGGGGCGACGGCGATCGGGCGTCTGGTGCAGAACCGGGAGAAGATTCATCCAGGCACCTATCTGGGCAGTGGAAAGATCGGGGAACTGCGGGAGATGGTCTGGGAAATGGGCGCAACCGGCGTGATCTGCGACGATGAACTGTCCCCGGCACAGCTTCGCAATCTGGAATCGGCGCTGGATACGAAGGTAATGGACCGGACGATGGTCATTCTCGATATTTTCGCGGCGCATGCGACGACGAGCGAGGGAAAAATCCAGGTTGAGCTGGCACAGCTGCGTTACCGCGCAGCGCGCCTGGTCGGTCTGCGCAGTTCCCTGTCCCGTCTGGGCGGCGGTATCGGTACGAGAGGACCGGGTGAAAAGAAGCTGGAGATGGACCGCCGTCTGATTCATGAGCGGATCGGGCAGCTAAAGTCGGAACTGGAAGATGTCAAACGCCACCGCGAGGTGACGAGAAAACAGCGCGACCGGAAATATACGCTGTCGGCGGCGATCGTCGGCTACACGAATGCCGGTAAGTCAACGCTTTTAAACACCCTGACGGGTGCAGGAATCCTGGCACAGGATAAACTGTTTGCGACGCTGGATCCGACGACGCGTGGATTAAAGCTGGCGAGCGGACAGGAGATCCTGCTGACAGATACGGTCGGATTCATCCGCAAACTGCCGCACCATCTGATCGAGGCGTTCAAGAGTACGCTGGAGGAGGCACGTTATAGCGATATTGTCCTCCATGTGGTCGATGCGTCGAATCCGCAGATGGACACGCAGATGTATGTCGTATATGATACGTTGCGTCAGCTGGAGATTGGCGATAAGACGGTGGTAACAGTCTTTAACAAGATGGATCAGGTGGAGCAGCCGGAGACGCTGAAAGATCTGCATTCTGATTATCAGGTGCAGATTTCCGCGAAGACGGGCGCGGGGCTGGATGAGCTGAAGGATATTCTGGAAATGATTCTGCGAAACCGCAAGATTTATCTGGAAAAGGTATTTTCCTACCAGGAAGCCGGACGCATCCAGACGATCCGTAAATACGGTCAGCTTTTAAAAGAAGAGTACCGGGAAGATGGCATTTACGTGGAGGCATATGTGCCGACGGAGCTCTACGCAGGGCTGATGCGCTAACAGGCAGATGATAGGTTACTGTGTTACGTTCACGTATACGTGCCCAGTAACGGGATTTGCCGAGGCTTCGCATTTCAATACGGCAAATTCCTGCTGCCACCACGTTTTCTTACGGCACCTTTGAAATTCCCGGGAATTGACTTTTTATTTTAAATTTGTTAGAATGTAGCATATTTATGGCTGTACAGAATGCTGGAAGGCAGATGCGTACAGATCCATACGGTAAAGAGGTGTGCGGGGAAAAACCGTATGCCTCTTCTTCATGTTTTGGCGGATGCTAAGAAGTTGTTAAGATGAAGAGAAAAGAGATGACAGGGCGCAGGCTGTTTGTGTCGGATAGAATGACCGCACAAGTTTTCAGACATCTGGGATAAAGGAGTTAGAAGATACAGAATGGAACAGAAGGGACAAAACAGACAGGAACAGATTCTCGTCGGAATTGACGTTGGCTCAACGACGACGAAGGTGGCAGTGATGGAGGCGGCAACGGGGAAAGTCCTGTTTTCGGACTATACACGCCATCACTCGGATCAGCTTCAGAGTGTGTCGAGAGCTGTAAAATTGGTGAAAGAGACGCTTGCGGGGCGGTCATTTCTGACGGCGATGACCGGTTCGGGCGCAAAGCACCTCTCGGAAGAGCTGGGGATCCCTTATGTACAGGAGGTAGTGGCGAACTCGATCGCCTTGAAAGCCATGTACGGGGAAATCGGAACGGCGATCGAGCTGGGTGGACAGGATGCGAAGATTATCTTTTTCCAGAGGGATAAACGGACGGGCGAGCTGCAGGTCGCAGATATGCGGATGAACGGCAGCTGTGCTGGCGGTACAGGTGCGTTTGTGGATGAGATTGCTTCTCTTCTTAAGACACCGGTTGAGGAATTTGACGCGCTGGCGGCACAGGGAACAACCGTATATGATATATCCGGACGGTGCGGCGTGTACGCCAAGACCGACATCCAGCCTCTTTTAAATCAGGGGGTGAAAAAATCAGATTTGGCGCTTTCCTCCTTCCATGCGATTGCCAAACAGACGATCGGCGGTCTGGCACAGGGACTTTCGATCGAGAAGCCGGTTGTCTTTGAGGGCGGTCCGCTGACCTTTAACCGGACGCTGGTGCGCGTGTTTGCTGAACGTCTGGACCTTCGGCCGGAGGAAATTTTAAGTCCGGACCGGCCGGAACTTCTGATTGCCTGCGGTGCGGCGCGTGCGGCAGTGAAGCTTTTTTCGAAGGAAGAGGCGCTCGCCACGGCAGACGGACTGTTAGATCGGATCGAGAAGGTGCGTGCGGCGCGCGAGGAAGCAAAGAAACAAAGTGAAGCCGGAAATGGCGATGAGATGGCGGAGGGCACGTTCCGTTCCCGTCCATTTTTTGCCGATCAGGCGGCGCAGACGGAATTTCAGGAGAGACACAGACGTCCGGAACGAAAAACAGTATATCCGCAGTCAGGCAGTACGCTGCGGGCATATCTGGGTATTGATTCGGGCAGTACGACGACAAAATTTGTCCTGTTAGATGAGAATGAGGAACTTCTGGATTCCTTTTATGCGCCGAATCAAGGCGATCCGCTGACGGTGGCAAAGAAAGCATTGATTGCGATGCGGGAAAAGTATGCGTCCCACGGCGTGCGGCTGGAGATTTTGGCAGCCGGGACGACCGGTTATGGAGAAATGCTGTTTTCACGTGCATTTTCGGCCGAGACACACGCGGTTGAGACGGTGGCACATGCACGTGCGGCGGCAAAATACACGCCGGATGCGACGTTTCTTCTGGACATCGGTGGTCAGGATATGAAGGCAATCTGGCTGGACAATGGCGTTATCACAAATATTGTCGTGAATGAAGCCTGCTCATCCGGCTGTGGGTCTTTTTTGGAAAATTTTGCATCCTCCCTGCATATTCCGGCGCGGGAGATTGCTGAAAAGGCATTTTCTTCGCAGCATCCGGCTGCGCTCGGAAGCCGCTGTACCGTCTTTATGACGAGCAGTATCGTGACGGAGCAGAGAAATGGAAAGCTGCCGGAGGACATCATGGCGGGGCTGTGCCGTTCGATCATTGAAAATGTATTTACAAAGGTTATCCGTGTGTCGAACCTGGATTCTCTGGGAAAGAGGATTGTCGTACAGGGCGGAACGTTTGAAAATGATGCGGTTCTCTGTGCGCTGGAACAGTATGTCGGCCGCCCGGTGATCCGGGCGCCGTATCCGGGCATTATGGGGGCGATCGGTGCGGCGCTTTTAGCGAAGGAAGAGGCAAGGAGCCGGAAACAGCCGCATTTTACCAGTTTGGATCAAATGGAGTCCCTGACCTGGCAGCAGGAGGCGAATGTGCCGTGTCCGTTCTGTATGAACCATTGTCAGCGTGCGGTGGTGCGGTTTTCGAATGGAACCTCATGGATCACGAACAACCGTTGTGAGCGGGGCGAGATTCTTGGCGATCCGAAGGATGTGAAGGTGCGCGAGCGACTGAAAATAGCGTCAGAAACCCGGAATAAAGTGCCAAATCTCTATAAATTGCGGGAAGAACTCCTGTTTGCAGATTATCTGGATCAAGCGGAAGAGGGGGATGCATCGTCTGCAAAAAGTCATTCAGAGCGGGCAGCCGCTAAGACTGGTCTTGTGCCGAATGCTGTGTCTGATACTGTGCGGCGAAATATAACCATCGGTCTGCCGCGCGTCCTTGCTTTCTGGGATACGATGCCGTTCTGGACGACGTTCTGGCGTTCGCTGGGCTTTGAGATTCAGATTTCATCCCCGAGCACGCACAAGATGTTTGAGGAAGGCTTAAGCGCGGTAACTTCAGATACCGTCTGCTTTCCGGCAAAACTGGTGCACGGGCATATCCGCGATCTGGTAAAGAAGAAAGTGGATCGTATTTTTATGCCGTCGATTGCGGCGATCGGATCGGAAAATACGGAATCAACGAGCGAGTCCATGTGTGCAGTCGTGAAGGGATATCCGCTTGTGATCCGCAACTCGGATTCTCCGGAGAAACAGTGGGGCATTCCGTTTGATGCACCGTTATTTTACTGGTACAGGGAGGAAGATAAAGAACGTCAGCTTATTACATATATGGAACAGACATTTTCCATCCAGCCGTCGGAAACGAAAAAGGCGGTTCTTGCAGGAAATGATGCGATGCGGCAGTTTGGGAGCCGCCTGAAAGAGGCGGGAGCGAAGGTTCTGGAAGAGGTGGAAAAAGAGGGGCGCTATGCGGTGGTGCTGGCGTCAAGACCGTATCAGAATGATGCGCTTGTCAACCACAGCCTGCCGGAGCTTTTGACCGAGTTCGGCGTTCCGGTTCTGACGGCAGATTCTGTTCCGGGCATTGAAAATGTGGATTTAAGCCACAGCCGTCTGGATGTCGTAAACAATTACCACGCGCGGATGCTGGCGTCCGCGGTTCTGGCGGCACAGAGCCAGAATCTGGAATATGTCCAGTTTGTAAGCTTTGGATGCGGGCATGACGCATATTTGTCGGATGAGATCCAGCGTATGATGCGGGAAATCTCCGGAAAATCACCGCTGATCCTGAAACTTGACGAGAGCGAGGTACAGGGACCGCTGCGGATCAGGGTGCGTTCCTTCCTGGAGACGATCAACATGCGGCGGAAGAAGCGGGAGATGGCGGAGAGGCTGCAAAACCAGCCTGGAACAAGCCGACAGGAGAATGCGGGTGGCGGAAATGAATGCGGGACGGTTGCGCTGGAACCAGACATTCAAAAATCCTGGCAGGTTCACGAACTTTCGGATCCATATCCGGTTAAATTTGAGGTGGAAGACCGCAAGAAGCGCACGGTTCTGGTCCCGAACACCTCCCACGCGTTCTGCCGGATTATGTCGGCGGCGTTGAAGACACAGGGAATCCGGGCAGTTCCGCTGGCGGTCGGCAGGGAAGAGGCGATCCGCCTCGGAAAGCAGTATGTCCACAACGATATCTGTTTCCCGGCGCAGATTGTCATCGGCGAGGCGCTGGCAGCACTTCGGAGTGGTCAGTATGTGCCATCTGAGACGGCGATCGGTATGGGAAAATACATCGGTGACTGCCGCCTGACCCATTACAGTGCGCTGCTTCGCAAGGCGCTTAACGACGCCGGCTACCCGGAGGTGGCGATTCTGACGAACGATGACGTCGATTATCATGATCTGCATCCGGGCTTCCGGATGAACCTTGTGTCGGCGATCCGTCTGGCGGGAGCGCTTCCGATGATCGATATTCTGGAAGAGCTGCTTCGCAAGATCCGCCCGTATGAGAAAGTTTCCGGAAGCAGTGATCAGGCATTTGGCGAGGCGATGGATTTCGTCGTGGATGGTCTGGAGCAGCATGGGCTTTCGGGCGCTCTGCGAGGCTTTAAAAAGGCGATCCAGCGGATGAATGCGATCGAATATGACCGGAGCCAGCCGCGCCCGCGCGTCCTGATCATCGGCGAGTATCTCCTCAATTTCCATCCGGGCGCGAATCATGAGATTGAGCGCTACCTGGAGAAAAATGGATTTGAGATTATCGAGGCGCGGATGACGGATGTTATCCGGAAAACGTATTTCTGCCAGGATGAGCAGATTCGGACGTATCATCTGAAAAAGCCGTTTGTCAAGAAAAACTGGTACCATGTGGCGAACCGGGTATTTGACGCTGCGCACGCGGCAGCGGATCGGATAGCGAAACAGCATCCGCTCTATACGCCTGTCTGCCGCCTGCCGGAACTGGTAAAGGAAAGTGACCCGATCATCCCGCACACCTTTGATGCGGGCGAGGGCGTGCTGATTCCGGGCGAGATCCTGCACCATGCGGCGCATGGCTGCCGGGCATTTGTGATTTTACAGCCATTTGGCTGTCTGCCAAACCATGTGGTAGGACGCGGCATCGTAAAAAAAATGCGGGAAATGTACCCGGACGCCCAGATCCTGCCGCTTGACTACGATCCGGATGTGAGCTTTGCCAATCTGGAAAACCGCCTGCAGATGCTGATTATGAATGTGAAAGAAAGAAGCGTGGACACGGTTGCCCTGCCGGCCGTGGGGCAGAGAAGCCCCGTGGAGACTATGAATAGAAAACAGAAAAACGCCGATAATAAAAAGCAGAAAGTTTCCTGATTTCGGGTTAGACAAAAATAGAAATCGCATAAGCCCACGCGGCGGAAAGGGACAAGCTATGAAACATCTGGAAATTGAAAAGGTGATTGGACGGGAGATTGTTGATTCGAGAGGAAATCCAACAGTGGAGGCGGAAGTTTATCTATCAGACGGAAGCATAGGACGCGGCGCGGCACCGAGCGGTGCATCGACAGGTGAATTTGAGGCTCTGGAGCTGCGAGACGGCGACAAGTCGCGTTTCGGCGGAAAGGGCGTACAGAAAGCAGTCCAGAATGTGAATACCGTGATTGCAGAGGTGTTAAGGGGCATGGATCCGGCGGACGTCTATGGGGTTGATAAAGCGATGATCGAGGCGGACGGAACCAAGGATAAATCCAAGCTGGGCGCGAATGGGATCCTGGCGGTTTCGATCGCGAACGCACGGGCAGCAGCCAATGCGTATGGTCTCCCGCTGTACCGTTTCCTCGGCGGTGTGTCTGGAAACCGTCTTCCGGTTCCGATGATGAACATTTTAAACGGCGGCGCGCATGCGGCAAACACCATCGATGTACAGGAGTTCATGATTATGCCGGTTGGAGCAGAGAGCTTTTGTGAGGGACTCCGCTGGTGTACCGAGGTGTTCCATGCACTGGCAGCATTGCTTAAAGAGCGCGGACTGGCAACCTCTGTCGGTGATGAGGGCGGTTTTGCACCGGATCTGGGAAGTGACGAAGAAGCAATCCAGTGCATCTTAGAGGCAGTGGAGAGAGCCGGATATAAGCCGGGCGAGAGTTTTGTCCTGGCGATGGATGCGGCATCCAGTGAGTGGAAGAGCGGCAGGAAGGGCGAATATCTGCTTCCGAAGAGTGGCAAACACTTCACCTCCGAGGAGCTGATCGCACACTGGAAACAGCTCTGCGGGAAATACCCGATCGCCTCCATCGAGGATGGTCTGGACGAGGAGGATTGGGAAGGCTGGCAGAAGATGACCGCAGAACTCGGCGGACAGGTGCAGCTGGTCGGCGACGATCTGTTTGTAACAAATACCGAACGCCTGGAAAAAGGTATCCGTCTCGGCTGCGGCAATTCGATCCTGATTAAGCTGAACCAGATTGGATCCGTCTCCGAGACACTGGAGGCAATCAAGATGGCACATAAGGCAGGTTACACGGCGATTGTATCCCACCGTTCCGGCGAGACCGAGGATACGACGATCGCAGATCTGGCGGTCGCATTGAATACCTGCCAGATCAAGACGGGCGCACCGAGCCGGAGTGAGCGCGTGGCAAAATACAACCAGCTTCTGCGGATTGAGGAAGAGCTGGGAACCGGCGCACAGTATCCGGGGAAGGAGGCATTTAATAAAAATTAAGTTGTCTTTTTTGCGAGATATCGTGCAGACAAGCAATCTGTTACATTGCATGAAATGTGTGAATTGTTCCGAAAACGAATGCATTTCCTCAGAAACAGACAAAAATCATCTGGGGAAATGCCGGATGGCGTCGAAACAAAGGAAAATAGAATACAACTTTGAAAAGGAATGCGTTTTACCGTACAACCAGGACGGAGAGAAACGTATTCCTTTTTGTTTTGCATAAGACCGAAAAAAGGAATATTGCTAAAAGTTTGACAATATTTTAAAAAATAATCGTTTTTATACGAAATTTATTGACAAAACAGTGGGAATGATTGTAAAATAACTGTAAAGCAAATATGAAAAAAGGATTTATTTTTTTTGAACGAATGGAAAAACGTTTTACTAAAGGAATGGTCCGGCGGATAACGTATTTCACATAAAAAGGAGGATGAAAGAATGAGAAAGAGAACATTAAGCATTGTACTTGCAGCAGCAATGTGTGCCAGCTTAACAGCCTGCGGCGGTGGCGGAAGTACTGCTGAGACAACGGCAGCTGACAGCAGCAATACCGAGACAAAGGCAGCCGACGGCTCAGAGACATCTGACAAACCGCTCCGTGTATGTGTTGTCTACACCGGCAACTTAGGTGATAAGAGCTACAATGACTCCTGCAACATGGGTGCACAGAAAGCAGTTGAGGATTTCGGCATCGAGCTTAAGAGCCTTGAGGGTACCACTGCTGAAGAGTGGAAAGCAAACCTGCTTCAGGCTTGTGATGACGGCTACGATTTAATTATCGGTGCTTCATCCAACATCGCAGATTACATCACCGAGAATGCATCCAGCTATCCGGATACCAAGTTCGCAGTTATCGATACAACCGTTGATCTGCCGAACGTTGAGTCCATCAGCTTTGCTCAGAATGAGGGCTCCTTCCTGGCAGGTGCGGCGGCAGCTATGTTCACCACTAAGACTGATATCCCGAATGTCAATGAAGATCATATCATCGGCTGGGTAGGCGGTATGGATATTCCGGTACTTCATGACTTCTATACAGGCTATGAGCAGGGTGCGAAGTACATCGATCCGGATATCAAGATTCTTCAGGCTTTTGCAGGAAGCTGGACGGATCCGTTAAAGGGTAAAGAGCTGACGTTAGCACAGTATGAGCAGGGTGCTGATATTGTCATGAACGTAGCATCCGGTACCGGTGTTGGTATTCTGGAAGGTGCAAAAGAAGCTGACAAATACGCAATCGGCGTTGACTTAAACCAGGATTCCGATCAGCCTGGACATGTTCTTACTTCCATGGTTAAGAGAGTTGATAATGCTTGCTATCTGGTTATCCAGTCTGCAGTAGAGGGAACTTTTGAGGGCGGCACAACCAAATATCTGGCATTGAAGGACGGCGGTGTCAGCCTGACCGATTTCTCTGTTATCAAAGAATCTCTGGGCGACAAATTCCCGCAGGATATCGTTGATAAGTGTGATGAGCTTGCCGAGAAGATCAAATCCGGCGAGATCGTAGTTGAAAACTATGAAGGATTTGGCCCACAGGCATAATTGATAAAGACAAGGCCGGGAGCGAGTGAAACCTGGCGGCGAAGGGGGATCTGAATTCTTTCAGGTTCCCCTTCATTTTCAACAAAATGTTTTTTCTTGGAAAGAGCCGTCAGGCATTTCCGGACGAGAGGGTGATCGAATGAACGAATACGTAGTGGAGATGAAAGGAATTGTCAAAAATTTCGGGCAGGTTCAGGCGGTAAAGCATGGTGAATTTACTCTGAAAAAGGGCGAGATTCATTCTCTGATTGGTGAAAATGGAGCTGGTAAATCCACCATGATGAAGCTTCTGTACGGCATGTATCCCATTGACGAGGGCGAGATTATCGTCAAAGGTGAACCGATGGGAACCATCACACCGAAGCTTGCAATTGAGCACGGTGTCGGCATGGTCCATCAGGAATTTATGCTGGTGAATGAGCTGACGGTTCTGGAGAATATTATTCTGGGATTTGAACCGAAAAAGGGATTGACAATTGACTTTGACAAGGCAAGAAAAGAAGTTAAAAAGTATATTGAACAGTATCATATGGACGTGCAGCTGGATAAGAAGGTAAGCCAGATTTCAGTAGGCGAGGCGCAGCGTGTGGAGATTATCAAGACATTGATGCGAGGTGCTGATATCATCATTCTGGATGAGCCTACAGCGGTTCTGACCCCTCAGGAGGCGGAACGTCTGTTTGAAATCCTGAATAATCTGAAACAGGATGGAAAATCCCTTGTCTTTATTTCTCATAAGCTGAATGAGGTTATGGCAATATCAGACCGCATCTCTGTGATGCGTCAGGGACAATATATGGGCACTGTTAATAAAGAGGAAACCTCTCCGCTGGATCTGACCAAACGAATGATCGGACGTGAAGTATTCTTAAACATTGATAAGGCTTATTCTGAGGCGGGAGATACGATTCTGGAGGTTCAGGACGTGTGGATTCCCAGTCAGAAGGAGACATCGAAGATCCGGGGTATGTCCCTGCATGTCAAGACCGGCGAGATTGTCGGCGTGGCAGGTATCGATGGAAATGGACAGAGTGAGCTGGTTGAGGCGATCACCGGACTTCGCAAGGTAGAGAAAGGCAAGATCCTTCTTTGTGGCAAGGATATTACGAATCAGAGTCCGAGAAAAGTAAGGGAGAGCGGTCTTTCCCATATTCCGGAGGACCGAAATACAAGAGGTCTGAACCGTGCCATGACCATTGAGGAAAACCTGATTGCAGTCCGGCTGGATCAGCCTCCCTTTACGAAGGGCATCATGATGAATAAATCGGGACAGGATGCTTATGCAAAGGAGATGGTAGAGCAGTTTGATATCCGCCCGGCGGATTATAATCTTCCTACCTCCTCCTTATCCGGCGGCAATGCACAGAAGGTAGTAGTAGCCCGGGAGGTATCTCTTGGCAATAAGCTTCTGGTAGCATCCCAGCCTACCAGAGGTGTAGATATCGGTGCCA